>JACSEG010000021.1_pt1 | contig 31358 bp, 55 predicted proteins | sample 8225521 | NCBI WGS metagenome assembly JACSEG01 (sample SAMN15705060, study PRJNA637333) | viral metagenome | isolation source: viral RNA from sea star tissue | host: Pisaster ochraceus | place: USA:Santa Cruz | collected 2018
GGGTGTGTTTGGTGGGGTGGGAAGGGGGGAGAAGAGATAAAGAATATGGGATAGAATACCTACAATCGGGAATAAATATAAAATTACTATATGGGTCACTATGAGCCCTATACGGCACTATATGGTTTTTTCGTATATTTTCGCGATCTTTCGAAGAAAGTGCCGTATAGGGGCCATACGGCAGCATACGGCAATTTATTAAATTAGATCCTTCTCTTTAAGTATAATTCACCCTAAATAATTATATTGGCTAGATTATATTGATTAAGGTATAAAACTTTGGGATTTTAAAAATCTTATTTACCTTTGCATCATATTTAAAAACTATATAAATGAAAAATGCAAAAGAAGAATTTGTAGATAGAGATCTACATAATAAAGAGGTTGAAATGGAAATGGATATTATTCTCCCTGGAGAGAGTTTTGAAACAAAAATACCTGCTAGAGAGAAATTTTTAGATACAAGAGAGATAAATCTTGGATTTAAGAAATCAGAAGATAAATTTACAAAAGATACTCATAATTACTTCTCTAAAATAGGGGATTGTTGTTATGGTGGATTTTCTAAATTCTTTTCTGTAGATTCAAATAAAGCAGATACTGAAGCACAAGATATTGTAAATGAATTAAAGAACCTAGTACGAGCTTCTTTTAATGATGCATTAGATAATACTTATATATTATCTGAAAAGGGTATTATATATTTACTAATTAAGCAAAAGGAAAAGGGTTCACCAGAAGTATATTTATTTGATTATAATTATAAATATTTTGATGGGACTAAAGTACTTGATTGCTCAGTTGAAAATATAGTGGCAGATATGGTAAAGAAGACAAAAAATATGATAATATCATTTTATTCTAGAGATGAAGAATAATTTTATTTGTAGTAAATGTAAGCAGGAAAGATATATTTCTTCTTATACTATATCTTATGAAGATAAAGATAAAAAGATTTATAAATTACTTAAAGGAAGTAAAAGAACTATAGAATGTTCTGATTGTAAACTTCCAATGGATTATATTAAATCTAAATCTAAATGGAAATTAGAAGATGTACCTAATATTGGTATATTTTCTATGAAATCTTTAGCTCAGAAACAAGATTATTTGATTAACAGGTCAAAAATACATTCTCAAAAAACCTGTCAACCTCACCAAGAGGATATGTCTGTATTAAAAAATAAATTAAAAAATAAAAAATAAAACAATGTTTGAAGATTATGTAAAAAAGCCTGTCACAGTACAGGCAATGAAATTTAACGGTACGGAAGAACAGGTTTATTATCTTCAAAAAACCATCGGTAAAGATTTTATAGATGGGAGAAATGCAGAGGAAAATTATCGTAAGATGTATTCCATCAAAACGTTGGAGGGCGAGATGGAAATAACAAAGGGCGATTTTGTCATAAGAGGCATCAAAGGAGAATATTATCCTTGCAAACCTGATATATTTGACAGTTGCTATAATTTAAAAGATTAAAAAGATATGGTATTAGAAAAAAGGCAATTTATATCTACTTTAAATAAAGAAGGTTATAATATTCTATATCTTAAAGGAGATAAACCTACAGAAGATGAATATTATACAATTCTAAAATGGGATCCAGAATTTGATTCTATAACAAGAACCTTACAAAGTTTCCATTTAACTGGAATAGATTTAGAACCTCTAATGCTTAATTTTAATGTAATGGAAAGAATTAAGATAGATATATCTATACTTACATTAGAGATTGAAAAACTTAGAAAAGTAAAAATGGAATTTTGTTCTCATCTTAATTGGAGAATATTTTATTCTAAAACTTAAATCTAAAAATGGATATTCCACAAATATTATCCCTAATTTTAAAATATATAATTCTTATAATTCCAATAATTATAATATATCATATAAGGAATAAAGATTAAAATAATACAATTTGCAAATATTTAATTTATTTGGATTTTGCAATTCTTTTACTACCTTTGCAGAGTAAAATTAAGAATAAGAATGAAAGAGACAGCTATATTTATAGATATTTTTAATAAGGCTTTTAGTTCAGATGGAATACATTTAGAAAAATCTACAGAACAATCATCTCTAATAGGTTGTAATTTAATTTATCAAGGTAAGAGATGTAGTTTTAAAACAATTCTTTTTAAAACTCTTTGTACAGAACTACTTGATATTTACCATATTGATTCTAAAGAATACAATGTAGTAAAATCAATTTTGTTTTTTACTCAAAAAAGAAAAAAGAAATTTCAAGATAAGAGAGAGATGTTATTTTTTGAAGTACCTCAAATTAATAGTTTAATTCAGGAAGTTTATAAACAAAATCCTTCTGAAGAACTTACTCCTAATAGACTTTTCTTTGAAGCTGTATCTTTAGATATAGCTATTTTTAAGATAGTAAAGGTATTAGAAAGTGATTTTGCAATAAAGAAATTCCCAGTAGAATTATTAAATATGGAAGAAATAAAGAACTATAAGGCAGATAATATTTCTAATGAAGTTTCAAAAGAAGAGAAAGGTTGCCTTATATATTTTTCTGATAATACTATAATTTTAGTTTAAATCTAAATCTAAAGAATATGAATCTTATAGAAACTTATGAGAAAAAAATTAGGTCTTTAAAACAGGAAGTAAAAGATTTAGTTAAAAAGAATGAAAGGTTAGCTAAGAAAATTACTTTCTTAGATAAGAAAATTACTTTCTTAGATAAACATGAGGAAGATTTTAAAAATTTTCTTAAATTTGAATTAAGTATGATTCATAAGTTATATCCTCATACTACTATAGAATATAAGGAATATCCCAATGACTTTGAAAATACTACTATTCAAATAATAACTTTCTCAAATTATAGAAAGGAAGACCTTACTCTTCTTCAAAATGAAGAAGAGAAGATACTTAGTGATTCTTTAAAAGAAGAATGGGCAGAAGAATCAATTCGTTTTCTATATAAGCATGAAAAGGATTATGAAGAAATAAAAAAGGAAGATTACTTGGATGAGGGTAAATCTATTTTATTTATAAGAAGCATAGCGAAATAGATATTAAATTACCTACTTCTATTTCAATAGGGAGTTGCGTTTAGCAACTCCTGTTTTTTAAATTATAGAAAAAATAAAAATGAATGATCAAGGATTGATAAATTTAAAACCTAGAAGGAAGAAAGAAACACAAGAAGAAACACAAGAAGAAATACTACTTAAAGTAGATATTGCTGAAAATTTATTAAAGTCCCGTATCGATGATGGTTTTTGTATGAATATACATTATGAATATAAAGCCCCGGGCAGTAGTTATTGCAGATTGGCAATTGTTGTTAAAGATGCAACAAGATTCAAAAACGAGTGCCTTACACAGTTGCGCCTACATGCTAAACATACTATTGAATACGAAGCCATAATGTTTATCCTAAGATATTCTACATTGGGAAAATATGGTGATTATGATATTATATATGACTTTTAATTCAATTATAAATGATGACAAAATTTCAAGAAAATTCAAAAAGAAATGAAAGAAATATAATGTTTCTTTTATTTATACTCTTCTTTTTATTTCTTATATGTATCTTTAGTTGTAAACAAGAAGATCCTTGTGCTAGAGGACTTAGAGAATTAATTCAATTAGAAATTGAGTTAGAAAATGAAGCAAATTTCTATTTAGAAGGTGGTGTAGTAAGTCCTTCACAGAATATAGAGTATTATATTAGAGTTATATCTATATTAGATAAGATAGGGGAATCTCAAATTAAAATGAATAAAATCTGTCCAGATACTATCCTTAATGATAGAGATTTTAAAAATCAGTTTATTGTCTTTGATAGCTTAAGATCTTTATGGTTAATTGAGAAGGAAAAACTAGAGTTTCGTGAAGAGTGGAAAAAGAATTATCGTTTAATGGGAGAAACAATTCGTATTTTAATGAATGGTGGAGAAGAAGTTTTAGAATAATAAATTTATATTAAATTCACTTAAATTTAAATCAAATGTATATATTAAGTTTAATAACCATATCTATATTAAATATAAATATGGTTGCAACTAATACTACAGATAGTATTAGTTATAATATTAAGAATGATAATATAACTAATACTTCTAATGAAAAAGATAGCATTAGTTATACTATAGCATCTTGGTATGGGCCTAAATATCATGGAAAAATAACAGCCAATGGAGAGATATTTAATCAAGAAGAATTAACTTGTGCATCAAATATATTGAAGTTTGGTACTATAATTGCTGTAACTAATTTAAAAAATAATAAGTCAATTATAGTAATTGTAAATGACCGTGGGCCATTTAAAATGGATAGAAAGGGAAATGCTTTAAAACCATTAATATCTCATCCATCTAGAGGATTAGATTTAAGTAAAGCAGCATTTTCTAAAATAGCTGATCTTAATTCAGGAATAATAAAAGTTTCATATAAAATTCTTAAATAAAAAATGGAAAATAAAAGTGAAAGATTGTATATCTTCAATCGTAAAGAAATAAGTAAAAAAACTAATATTTCTTTAAATAAATTGCAAACTTCTTTTTATAAAAAAGATTTTAGTAAGCTATCTAAACATTATAGAGAGAAAATACTTGCTACAGTAATGGAGTCAGTTGAAGAATTAAAATCTCAACTAAAACTTAATAGAAGGCAAAATTGAAGATAGTAGAAGTCTATACAGATGGAGCATGTTCTAATCATGGAGCAACTAAAGGTCAGGGAGGAGCGGGAGTTCTAATAAAGTGGAAGGAAGCTACAGAAATAGAGTGGGAAGAAGAAAAACATATATCTTATGGCTTTTCTTCTACTACTTCCAATAGAATGGAATTAGTAGGTATGATTTCAGCTTTAATCTATTTATATAATTTTAAAGAAGAAATATTAGAAGTTAATATATATAGTGATTCAAAATATACAATCAATATAATTAATAAATGCTGGTATTTAAATTGGGAAACAACAGATTACTATAATAAAAAGAATGTAGATTTAATTCGTGACCATTATATTCCACTATATCTAGCATTGAAAGCAAATACTGAGAAAATAAAGATAAATCATGTTAGAGGACATACTGGAATAGAAGGAAATGAAATTGCAGATACTTTAGCAAATGAAGGTAAAAATAAATCAGACATTCATAAGCTTGTAGATAATTATTTAGATAAAGGGAAGAATGAAAAAACTAGTTTATCTTTATTTTTAAATTATTTAAATAAAGAATGTGAAGAAAATTTCTAAATTTTTTATATCTTTACATTAGAAGATCTATCAAATATAGTTATGAATACAGGAGGTATATTTATTAATAAATTTGAAATTAATGAAAATAATAATGATATACAACTAAGAATAAAACCATCTATTATTCCTGCTGGTGGAATAATAAATGATAGTACCCTTACTATCTTCTCAGCCCAAAATGAAGAAACTGGGGGGTTTTTAAGAATGACAGGTATAGAAGTAGAAGAAGGTGGTGGAAATTATGAAGCTCATGCAGTAGGAAATGGAAGTTTTAAAGTTTTTACAGGAGGTGAAGAAAGATTTTCAGTTAATAATGAAGGAATCTTTACTCCTACTTTAGATAATGGAAATGTACGATCAGAGGATAAGTTTGAAGATAGAGGACTTATCCTCACTTCTTTAAAAAAGGGTACAGAAAATGGACCTAGAGATATAAGAGTAAATTTTTTAAAAATAAATGATTATCATTCTAATATTTCTTCTATTTCGATGAATACCCTTAAAAAGGTAAATCCTTTAGATCAAAGTGATGAAGATTTAGGAGATAATCAAACTTTAATTTTAAGTGGTGCTGGAGGTAAATTTTTAGATAGAAGAGGAAATGAATTAATCTCTTTAAGTGAAGATGAACTGCCAGAATTATATTCTAGAGGGGCAACAATTTTATTAGGAGGTATAGATAGTACTTTTGAAGGTAAAATGTTCCTAAAATCACATGAAATAATAATAGGAAAAGATGAATTAGAAGGTACTAATGATTTAAGAGTAAATTATATTACTATAAGATCTAATACACAAAATGGTCAAGATAATAAATCTTTAACTATTACTCCTGCAGGAGGATATAGTGGAGTTAATGATACAAGAGGAAGTACATTTAATCTTTATGGAAATGAATATCAAGATCCAGGTTCTAATAATTCCAATTTAGCAGGAACTATAGAATATAGAGCAGGAAATGTAGAAACAGGAAATCATGAATTTTATACTCATGCCTATAAAAGAGGAACAATAAAATACAATGGAGATTGGGATTATTATGGAAATAATCTTCTAAGTATAGGAGGAAGCCCATTATCTGGAAATATAGGAGAAGATACAAATAATCATGGAGGTATAAATATAATAGGTAATGGAGAGCAAAAAACACACATCCAATTTGCAAGAGATGACCAAAGTCTTACAATAGGAGCTAAATTATTTGTGCCAGAAGGAACTAGATTATTTGGAGCAAGTCAAGGAGCTTATATAGAATTAGAAACCACCAATATACTTGGAAGAAATATAGGAGGAGATGCAAAAATTTATGTAGGTAGTAGAAGCATAAATAATAGTGGAACATTTAGTGTAGTAAGTGCTGGAATAAACATTATGTCTATTGATATAGATAGTCATTTTTATGTAAGAAATCAATATAATGAATTAGCTTATAAGGTAGACGATGAAGGCAATAAATTTTATACTGATATATATTGTTATCAATTTGATTCTTCTGAAAGGGGTTTTCTGCATATAGATAATGATCAAGGATTGGTAAAATTAAAACCTTTGGCTGCCGGAGCGCCCGGCCGGGACGGCACGGATGGCACAAACGGAAGGGACGGGGTCGATGGGGCAAAAGGCGATCCCGGTGAGGATGGGCAGCCCGGGCCTAAAGGTGATCCAGGGGCTTTCGAAAACCCTTATGTTCCTGGTGAGGAGAAAACCGCTCTATACACTAACAAGGGGAATATACATAGTCTAGGGGGGGATATCAGTACAGTTGGTTACGAAAATGATGCTCCAATAACTGGAAATTTACAAGCCGGGGATGCTATATTATACGGCACTATAAGGTTTGCATCGCACACATTCGCCTCCGTCGGCGTACCACAAAACCTTTTGGTAGACGAAAACGGGTTTGTTATAGCTTCGGAAGCAGGAGGTGCAACCTTCACCAAGCTAAAAGTGGCCGAGGGCGATAACTATGTTAACCTAGAAATACTGCCATCCATCGGGGATAACCCAAACAACAGTATATTCAAGATAGTGGCAGGGGAGCTGGATGCAGACGGCGCTAAATTACAGTTGCATGGAAACAACGCGTCCTTCCCCGGCAATGCAGAGCTACATGCACGGGGCGATGGCTATGCCAAGATATTCACAGGGGGACTTGAAAGGGTGGTAGTCGATATAGATAGCTATGGCGATAGCAACTTTGAAGTAAAAGCCCATCTTAATCTACATTATGAAAAGGACAGGAGGGGCAACTTCATACAAAAAACGGCGGAGTTTCAAGGCAATCTAAGACTGTCAAACCCCAACTATACACATGATGGCAAGTTCCTGAGCGTGGACGGCAGTGGGAATGTAACCGCAGTGGATGCTCCGGCAGGTGGGGGTGGCGGTTTCGAAAACCCTTATGTTGCTGGGAAGGAAAATACCAATCTGTACACTAACGGAGGGAAGGTTACAGCTAATAATTTTATTGCTACAAACGAGAGCGACGATATCCGTAGTTATTACGCAGCACGTGGGAGTTTTCACGCATACAGAGGGAATTTTAAGACAGTGTATGGGGATTTTTATGCAGGGAGAGGGGATTTTGAAGCAGATAGAGGGGATTTTATAATCCATAAAAATAAAGACACCCCCGGTCCGTTATACGTAAATCCAGAAGGCAAGATCACCACCACAAACCCCTCTGATGAACGCCTAAAAATGGTAAAAGGTCCTTATATAGGGGGACTTGAGATCATAGTGCAGATGGAGCCGGTCACGTTTGTATATAACCCAACCTTTGGGAACGATGCGAGCTCCGTGGAACGCATAGGTTTCCTTGCCAACCAAGTCAATAAATATGCACCGGATTTGACAAACGAATATGACCACCAGATAGGCGAGCATGAGGAGGAGAAAGAAGTAAATAACGGGGACGGCACAACTTCGGTGCAGACGGTTAAGGTAAAAGATACCGTTAAGCGGTTGGGCTTTAACCAGCCTATGCCCTCTCCTATTACGGTCAATGCCATTAAGGAGCTAAACTCGTTATTGCAGTTACAAGGAGATTTAGTATCAGATATGGAAGCTAAAGTAATTTCTTCTGAAATCATAATAGGAGACCTTGAAAAACGTATAAAAATACTAGAAGATAAAAATTAAAATAAATTAAAATTATGGATAATACAATATTTATAATCTTAGAATGCTTTGCTAAGTTTTTTTATGTTTTTATTCCTGGTATGATTTTCTCAGTTTTATTATTTAAAATTAAAGATAAGATTGAGAAAAGAAAAGATGTTAATAAAACAAAAATAAAATCTGATGTATGAAATTATTATTTCTTGGTTTATAGAACATATGCCTATGGCGGGAGGTGCTGTAGGTGTTAGTGGAATATCTACCTTAATTAGTAAAAGTATAACAGACAAAAAACAAAATAAAAAATTAAAAGAAATAGAAGATAAAATGTTAGAATTAGAGGATAAAATAAAAGATCTTAACCATGATCAAGATAAGAATAGAGAAGGAGATAAGACTTTAAAAGAAATGGTTGAGAAATTATCTGATAGATTAGAGACATTAAATAAAACAATAACTGATTATTTTATAGGATTAGCATCATCACGAAATTAAATTTAAAAAAATGAAAAATAATATAAAAGAAGATAACTTCTCAGAAGAAAATACTATGAGAAGTTATGATGTCTTAAAAGAAGATAATACTAGCAATAATATAATTAAACCATTTTTTATTTATTTAGGAATAGGTTTAACTATAATGGCAGGAATTTATTGCTTTTATCAAAATTGTGATAAAGAAGAATTTCAGGAAGAAAAAATTGAAATTATAACTAGTAAACTTCCAAAAGATTCTCTTAGCATAGAGATAAAAAGAGACACTACAATTATTTTTAAACAATATCTTTACTAAATCCAATAATATCTTATTTAAGATTTTGCAAAATTTAAAGTTTCTATTTAATTTTGTATTGGAAATTAAAGTAAATGCAAAATACACCAGAAAATTTACAGAAAGCTAAGAAATTTGTAGAGATTATTACTAAATATGAGAGTGTAGATTGTAAAATCTATGAATATCCTGATAAACCTGTAATACAATTTGAATTAGATTGTATAGATTTACTAGATTTCAAAAATAGCTGTGTAAAGATGTTAAAGGATATTCCAGAAGAATATAATCCTGAGGAATATAATGCTATTATATTTGTTTTAGGATGGACTGAGGAAAAAGCACACTACAATCATAAAACTGGAGTATTTACATATTCTATAAGTTAAATAAAGTAAAAAATGGGTCGTACGATAGTAGAACATAAAGATAAAATAAAATTCTTTGAACAACAAAAAGATAAGTTATATGAGGTATTGCCAGATCGATTAGATATAAACCTTATTGAAACTATTGATGATTTTATACCCATAGGTAATCCTTTTATAGATGCATCTAGTTTATTAGTACTTACTATAAGCACCCAAGGATATATATCACAAGTATATGATAATGGGAAAGGCGAATATCTAAAAAGAAATGAATATCTAGAAAGAATAAAAACTGATATTATTACTTTTCTTTGTAGATATGGAGACAACAAAGATAGTGAAGATAGTGTAGATATGAGTAGTTTAGAAATTAGAATGAAAGAACTTAGATCTAGTAAAAATGATTTATTGAAAGTAATAGATAAATTAAGTCTGGATTTAAGTAACTTAAATTTACAGAATGGGAGTGGGAAAAAGACAGCAGAAGAAGAAGGAAGTGAGATTGAAGAGGATTTAATTTATTGATTTAAAAGCAAAATAAAAATGGATTTTAAAACACTTAAAGAATATTGTAATTTAGAAGGCTATAAATTTTGGGCTGATAATGCTCCTTACAATATATTTTTATATGGTATAAGGAATACCAAAGGTAAAGTAAATTTATATGACGACATTCTCGGAATGGCTTATTTAGATAATCTTGGAAATGAGAGAGTAATTGAAGATACAGGCACTACTGATCCAGGGAGTTATTTTTTAAAAAATAATTTAGGACATCCTGAAGGTACTGCTATATTATGTCCTGGGCAATATAGGGGATGTTGGGAGGTAGGAAAACATGGTAAATATAGGCAAGCTGCATTAGTACAATCAAAAGAAGCTTCATTTAAAGTTTGGAGAGATAGAAATAAAGATGGTTTATTAGATTGTAAAGGCAAAATATATGATAATGTAACTGGCTTAAATTGTCATACTAGAAGAAATGCAGATAAAGATAAGCCTTTCAAAACTGCATTTGTAGATAGTTGGAGTGCTGGTTGTCAAGTTAGAAAAGCTTTAATAGAACATCATAATTTTATGAGTATTTGTAAAATTTCAGCGAAAATATTTGGAAATAAATTTAGTTATACTTTATTTGAAAAACCTCTATAATTATGAATAAGATAAAAGAATTATTTCAAGACGAATTAGGAGTTATTTCAAGTAAAAGAGTAGCTGCTTTCATTACATTATTTTATGCATTAATAATTTATATCATAAAAGGAGATAATATGGATCATGATATATTTCTTACATTAATGGTATTTGTAGCTAGTGCTTTAGGTATTTCAAGTATAGAAAAATTTAAAAGAAAATGAAAAATATTCACGATCATTTGGATATATTAAATTTATTTATTACCTTTGTATCGAATTAAATAATAAACAAGATGGCATCGTATAATGGCAGTACGCTAGTTTACTACTCAATTGATCACTGAGCAAGATTCTAGAGGATGGAGGGTTCGAATCCCGTCGCCGTCGCTAACTATAAAACCAAAAATTATGTTTAATATTCTTCAAGATGTATTTAGTATTGCAAAAAACGTTGTAGAAATACCTCTTACTATTGCAGAGCCCGTTGTAAAGGTAACAAAAGATGTAACCGAAGAGACCTTAGAGGCATTACAAGAACTTTTTGACTCAGAAGAAGATTAGATTTATAATAAACATTGTGGGGTGGAGCAGTGGTAGCTCGCTGGGCTCATAACCCGGAGGTCTCGGGTTCGAATCCCGATCCCGCTACAAAAAATAAAATTAAAAAATGGAAGAAGTAATAAAATTTGATTTAGAGGAAGATATATCTCCTTCTAAATTAGAAGATACCAAATTGGTTGAAAGATTTAGTCAAATTTGTATCTCTAATGAAGAATTAGAGAAGCTTGGAGATGAAGTAGCAATGAGAGGTTTGTTTGATTTTGAAACAAATGAATTGACTCCTCCTTTAAAACCAATTAAGCAAATTAATGAAGTTAGAGAATTGGTTTCTGATTTTATAGATATTATCTATAGAGGCCCTGAACCAGAGGTACATCCTCATTATGGAGAGAATGAAAAAGTACCTTCATATTTAGATAGTGAAAAAAAAGAATCTTTAAAAAAATACCTTAATACTCAAGTAACAGATGATATATTAAAATATGAGTTTAATATAAGTATTTTTTCATCAGAATATACTAAAGTTGAACGTCATTATAAAATATTATTATATTATAATGATTGGGTAATGAAATCAAAACTACCAGAATTAATAATATATGATTTCAATTTTCCATACCCTCGTTATGATTATGGAGAGACATGAAATCCAATGCCTACTAAACTATGCACAATATGGATTTGTATTAGTACCTTATATAAAATTATTGATTATTTTATAATACCTAGGATTATAAATAGATAATGGAAATTAAGGTTTTATTTTATTCTAGGAATCAAACCATTAGAACTGATCTTAGATGTGATAACAGTACTTAAATTTAAACATAAGAACTAAATTTAAGTCGACTCGAAGCCTCCAATGTTAATTCATTGGAGGTTTTTTAGTCTTAACTAAGTTTTAATGTATCTATATTAAATATTAGGGATTTTTAAAAATTTTTATTACCTTTGCAGTATAAATATAAAATATATTAAATCCCTAAAAATTGGAAGAAACTTTAAAATTAACACCTAGAGTTAAGGAATTGACAAATTCATTACCTTATAAACCTTCAAAATACCAAATAAATATTTGGAATGAAATAGATAAAGGTGAAGGAAATTTAATGATTAATGCAGTTGCAGGAAGTGGAAAGACAAGTGTAATAGTTGAGGGAGTAAATTTAATTTCATCTAATAAGAAGACTGCTTTTTGTGCATTTAATAAAGCAATTGCAGAAGAATTAAAAGATAAAGTTCCTAGTAATGTTGTTGCTAAAACAATGCATTCTATAGGTATGGGAATCATTTTAAGAAAAGGTAAAGTAAAATTAGATATTTATAAATATGACAATATTATTAAAGATAAGTTAAAGGAATGGGATTGGGAAGAAGATTGGGATTACCAATGTTGTATAAAAAAATTAGTTGATTTAGCTCGTTATAATTTAATATCTAATCCAGAAGAGTTAAGAGAAGAAGGAGATAGACATGGTCTTCCTTATATAGATAATATGGAAGTTGCAAGAGCATTAGAATGTTTAAAAATAGGAGATGTTTTAGCTAGAAGTATTATTGATTTTACAGATATGATTTATTTACCTGTAAAATATAAAGATAAATATAATTGGAATTTTTCTAAATTTGATAATCTATTTGTAGATGAAGTTCAAGATTTAAATAAAGTACAACAAAAATTAGTAGGATTGCTTTTAAAAAAGGAAGGAAGATTAATAGCAGTAGGAGATCCTTTTCAATGTATTTTTGGTTTTGCAGGAGCAGATGTTAGATCATTTGATAGAATGAAAGAAGCATTTAAAGCAAAAGTAATGCCATTATCTGTAAATTATAGATGTGGTAAAAAGTCTAAAGAATTGGTAGAACATATAGTTCCTCATTATGAGGTATATGAGAAGGCAATTCAAGGAGAAATAAGTTATTCTTGTAATATAGATGATGTATCTAGTGGAGATTTTATATTATGTAGAACAACATCACCTTTAATTAAATTATGTTTTAAATATATAGCTCAAAAACGAAAAGCATTTGTTAAAGGTAGAGATTTAGGCAAACATTTAGTTAAATTAATTAAAAAAGCAGAGACAAAAGATATTAAGGTACTTCAAGTTTTTTTAACAATTTATAAAGCTGAAAAAATTGATAAAATTAAACAAAGAAACCCTAATTTAACTAAAAAGGAAATTGAAAAAATGCCCTTTTTAGCAATTATTCAAGACAATATTGATGTAATTAATTTAATTATAGATAATTCAGAGACAGAAACAGTAATTGAATTGATTGAAATAATTGATAGTATATTTTTAGATAAAGCACCTGGTATTTGTCTTAGTACAATACATAGAGTTAAGGGGTTAGAAGCTAATAATGTATATATTCTTAAAGAAAATACTTTAGGAAGTAAACACCCAAGATATGAAGATATATTAGAATGGGAGCAAGAGCAAGAAATGAATCTAGTATATGTTGCATATACTAGATGGAAAAAGAAATTAGGTTTTTTAAAAGATGAAGAAGATGAAAAAGATTGAAATTCAATTAGCTAAAGATATAGCTAGACAAGAAGAACTAACAACTAAGATAATTCTCTTTGAGAAAGAACAAGAGACAGATTGGAATGGGGTAAGATATGAACAAATTTTAGGATATAAGGAGGAAATTAATATTATAAATATTAATATAAAATTCTATAATAAAGTTCTTAATGTAGGAGAAATAGAAGGGAAAAAACTTATATCTCTTTTTAATACAAATAAGAGATATATTGAAGAAAAATTAAAGAAAATAATTAAATCTAATCAAAAGAATATAGCTAGACTTCAAACTATTCAAAAAGGAACTGAAGACAATAATGTTGATGAGCCTCTTACAGAAGAAGAAGAGATACTTTATCCTATAATCTGTGATGAAGAGGGAATTATTCCAATCTATAAAGGAGAATTAAGAGGATTAACATTTTGTTTAAGAGAATTAAGGGCAAAATATGGATAGAAAGCAAAGGCGTTCCAATAAAAGAGAAAGTATTAAAATTATATCTAAATTAAAAAATTTTCATAGTCAATTAATTTCTAATTTTGTTAAGGAAATTAAATATTTAGATAAAAATGATATTGATATAAATATATATAGAAAAATATATAATAAAGAATGGAATGATTTTTGTCATAAACAAAAAATAACAAATTTACAAATATTAGAGTTTTTTGATAAAACAATAATATCTATAATAAATAGATTTAAAAAAGAAGAAAATAAAAGAAGAAAATAAAATGTACAATCCAATTGAAGCAGATAAAAAAATTTATCAATTAGATCAAAAGGGAGATATAGTAGGAGTATACTACAATGTATTAGAAATAGCTACTTTATTTAATGTTAGTAGAACAAGATTTGATCAAGCCATAAGATTAGGATATAAAGCTAGTGATTTTTTTTGGATATTAAAGTCAGACTATGATTTGGGAAAAAGGCCTGATCTAACAAGGCAAAAGAGAAATATGGATGTATATGCTTATAATCCTCATTTAAAGAAAATTAAAGAAGCAATAGATGGAAATGAAGCAGAATTTGAATTTGTGTATGAAAAATTTACATTTATTGGCAGATATTATAGTTCAATTATAGCTGGTAAAGTATTAGATATTTCTTCAACTAATATTAGAAAAGTTTTAAATAAAAAAATTTCTCTTCATAGAGGATATTGGTTCAATTATGCTCCATTATTACCCGAACATAATTACATTGCTAATATGAAAGAAGCTTATGATAGAAATTTACATATTAAAACTAGAGAAGGTAAAGGGATATTTACTAAGGCAAATATTTATCCTAAATTCTACTTTATTATAAAAATCTTTAAAAATGAGGAATTAAATACTGAAGAGAAATTAATAGAAATCAATAGTATCGAAGAAATAAGAAATATAGTATTAGAAATTATTGATCCAATAAATAGACTTCAACAAAGAAAGAATTTAAATGTAGATTTCTTTTAAATTAAATTAAATTAAAATGAGTGAGAATAAAGAAGAAATAATTGATGTTGTACAATATATATATGATATAGATTATATTGTAGGAAAAACAATTTCAGAATTACTTAAAGAAGTAAGAGCAGCAATATCAAAGAAGAGCTATGAATATGAACCTTCAGGCCCTCCAACATTTGGAGAAATAGACTCAGATGGAACTAAAGGATGGGTACAACTCATGGTTCAAATGGATGAAGAAGAAATTTAAACTTAAACTTAATAAATATGGATAGTAAAGATAGTGAAAAATGTGAGACAACTACAAGGACAAGGATATTAGAAAATGGAAATTCATATCCTGTAAAATATGAGCTCCCTTATGAAGATGCTATAAGAAACGTAAAATGGAATTTAAAATTAGATCTTGAAGACCATAATGCTATAAGATTACCTTACTGGGGAGCAGATGTAATAATAACTTTACAAATTCCAGATGAATTTAGTAAAATGACTGCACCTTATCTCTATACTATCAATAGATTTGGTTTAGTACCTTGGATAGGCACTCAAATAGAGATAATGAGTAATAAGTGGGAGAATCTGCTTTTAAAAGATTATTTGGAAGCAGCCGGTTTAGGATATGATGGAAAACCTAAGCAGTAGCACTCAATATATTTTAAATTTTAATGATGAAGAGAAGGACCTATTGAAAAATATAGGGTTCTTTCCTTCAAAATTAGAAGGAGAAGAGCATAGTATGCAATTTACTTTAGAGAGTAAAGAGTATAGGACGGACATAATATTATCTAAAGATAATACAGAGACTCCTTATACTATAAAAATACAAGAATGTTCTTTAAATAATATAAATCCTAAAAAGTTATATGAAGAAGGTTATAGTTTAAAAGGACAATCTTTACTCAATTTTTTAAATACACCTTACTATCTATTTAAAACAAAGAATAAGGTGTATCATAATCATATTTTAAATTTTAAATTACCATGACACAAGAAGAGATATATCAGGGATTACATAAGAGAATAGGAGAAGTAATAGAAGAAGCAATTACCCCTCAGGGAGTAATTATGTCTGATTTTACTAAAAGGAAAATATTTGATTATGTTATTAAGCCTTTTGATAGAAAAAGAGAAGGAAAAATTTTAGTAGATAGATATAAAGGAGTTAAAGTCTTTACTTCACCAGAAATAGAAAAAGGTAAATTTTTGCTTTTTTCTGAAAGTCTATCATTTAAATCTACCCTTTAAGGGTAGATTTAAGTTTTTTATAAAATAATTAGAAAATATTATGAAATGGTCTAAAAATGACTTAAGAATAAATAAAGAAACAGGATTTACTCCTCAAGTTCAAAGAGTTTGTATAACTTGTTTTTCTAAATCTCATTATTATTGGGATTGTCCCGAGGAAGAAGAAGGAGTTGTTGAGAGAGCTATTCAAGAATTAAATTCAGATAAAAAACCTTAATAAGGTAATATACTATGAAAATTGTTAATAGTAAAGAAACACCAAATTCTGATAACGATAAAAAACCTTTATATGTACCCTCTACTTATAAAGAGAAAGAAACTGAATCAGAAAGTACATCTATATCTTATGAAAAAGATGAAGAAGAGGAATTAAAATTATTGAAAGAAGGAATTACTACTGAGGCTAATAGGATAAGAGAAGAAAGAGGAGAAGAATTTCAATATCCTGATCAAGTTACGGATAAAGAAGCTTGGGTTGATTATCTTTCATTAAAGGGACAATTAGAGGAAACAAAACAGAGATATTTTACAACTTCAGATAAAGGAGGTTTAATAATTGACCTTTGCACAAGTGTTGATATTATTTGTAAAATGACTGTGCATTTACCTCGAGAAGAACAAGATAGAATAATAGAAGCAGGTGGGCCTTTTAGATCAAATATTAGGAAATTAACTCATTTAAAACGTAGAGCATTAGGGAAATTACAAGAAAAAAATGATTCAAGTGAATTTAGTAAATTAACAGTAAAGCAATCTGAAATAATTGAATTATTTGGAAAATTTTATTCAGTAAGAGATGTATATTCTATAATCATAAGAGACTGGGGATATGATATTAATATCTATGAAGTACAGCAATTTTATAAACGAAATAGAGATAAAATTGAGCAAATCCAAAAAGAATATGAACATAAAGGCCATAAATCAATACGTTTAACTAAACGTAGATCTAGACTTGAAGAATTATCTCTAATATATGAGAAATTAAAGCAAAAGTTTCTAGATAATGAAACAGATGGGACGGCTAAAATGATGCAGCAAGTAATTGAATCAATTAAAAAAGAAGTAGATGGAGATGTAGTAATTAATGGAAAAATGAAAATTGAAGTTGAGGAGACAGTAAATCATCAAGTATTTAATGATATGATGAGAGACTTCAATATTACTGCATTAATTATAGGAAGATTAGCGGGAAGGTTAAATGTTAATCCTCTTTACATTATAAGTAGATTAAGTAACTCAATGTATTCTAAATTTACAGGATTTTCTAAGCCTGAAATAAGTAGGGAAGAGGATGAAATAAATTATCCAAGTCAAATAACTTATGAAATGGAGAGAATTAAAGAATTATATGTTCAAAACAATAATCAAGATAATATGAATAAGGAACTCCCAAGAATAGAAAATAAAGTGGTAAATTTAAGTTTAAAGGAAAAATTAATAGAAAAAATAGGAACTAGACAAAAAGATTTAAATAATACAACTAATTATACTGAAAATATTGAAATTCGTGTACCAAAAGAAGAAGAGAAAAAATAATATATGTATATACATACATGTGTGTACATGTGTGTATGTATGTGTATGTATGTATGTGTGTGTATGTATATTAAATAAGTAAAATTATGGACCATAAAAAAGAAAAACTTCCAACAATAAGTAAAAATGGAGTACTCAAAACAGCATTTAAAATTGAATTAAATTCAAAAAATTTAAATGCTGAACTCTTTATTAAAGAAGGTAGTAAAGAAAAAGAAGTATTAGCATTTATTCGTAAGTTCAATGGTATATTTGGTCCAATTGATGAAAAACAAAATAGAGAGGAAGGTGGAATTTCTTTCAATGCAGGCAAAGATGGAGATAGTGAAATTATTTTCCTCAGTAAAAATGGAGACATATATTTATATGGTAAACTTATAGAAAATGATAAGGAACTTGTTCAAGGACTTAGAGATTTTTTAGCAAATAAAACGTAATTAAAGCAATATTTACTTAAATTAAAAAATAAGAAAATGAAATATTTAAATTCAGAAAATAAAGAAGTAAAATTAGATCCAAATATAATTTGTTTTAAATTAATTCAATCATTTTTAAAATATAGGATAGGTGAATTAGTAGAAATTAAAAAATTTCAAGAACTAGGAAAAGAAGTATTATTTATTCAAATAGGAAATGTCGGTCTTCCTTTACATCATGCTTTTGACTGTCCTCATATATTTAAACCAGTAAGTGTAAAAGAATTTAAAGAAATTCAAAATCAAGTTAATGTTATTAATAATAGTTTTATAGTAAATGGTAGTTGATATTAGTATTAATATTATTGATTTGATCTTATTAAGTATATGTATGTATTGCTTATACTCTGGATATAGATTAATAAATAAAAGTCATCAATTATCAATTAAAATTTTTAATAAAACAAAAGAGAAAAAAGAGACATTTATTTATTTACAAAAAGAAATAGAGAATATAAATAAAGAAAAAAATGAACTTAAAAAACAAACTGAATTTAATCTTAAGTTAAAAGAAGAAAATAATATTGCAATAGAAAGTTTAGCTAAACATTTTGAATTAGTAATCAAAGTACAAGAAACATTCGAGACTGAAATTCAACAGGAATTATTAAAAGAAGATTTTAAAGAAGATAATAATTTAATTGATATTGCTCTCCAAAATGGATTAGGGTTAAAAAAAGCTAAAAGTGTATTTAATAGATTATTTGATATGAGGATAGAAGATTTTAGAAAAAATATAAAATTTTAACTAAAATGGAAAAACTAAGAGTAGGTCAAAAGAACGAAACTCCAGAAAGTAGAAAAAAGAAACACACAACTATATATGCCTATTATGAAGTAGATGTAAATAAAGAAGAAGAAGAAAAATTACCTTCTAGATTAAGAGATATTGATAATATAACTACTCTTAGAAGAAGAGAAGGTAAAACCTTACTAGGAGTAGAACCAAAACCTTCTAAAATTATTCCTTTAAGATTAAAACATTGTTTTGTTGAATGTAGCAATACTATGAAGCAAAGAAATAAGTGTGGTTGTCATAAACAAAAAATATTTAAAGAAATAAGAATAGACATGAAGCAGGCACTTAAGTCTTTTGAAAATTAACCCTCCATATTTTAAGATAATGGAGGATTAATTTAATCTATTTTGTCATATAATTAAAAAGACTCTCTCTAGAATGTACTATCATATAATCTATTTGATATTTTTCAGTACAGGCTATTTGAATCATTAAAAAATGATATTTTAAAAATAATTCATCTTCTATTGAAGTATATTCTATACTTTCACCTCCAAAGGGAAAAGAGAAGGATGCAGAAAATTTCTTTTCTAATGCCCTTAATCCCGTTTCTAAATTAAATCTAGTAAAATCATCTCTCCAATCATCCCGAAGAATATCTTCATGTTTATTCCACATTTTTGAAATATGTCGTTCATTACTTCTAGAAAAATGCCATTTAAATTTAAGAGCTACTTCAGGAGAAAGAATTATATTTTCTTCTTTAAATTGAGCTAAAAAATCAAATTTATAATCTTTACCTAAATATTTGTTTTTTAATTTTTCAGCAAAATCTACTCCAAAACCTCTAAAATAAAACATAAGTAAAGTAGCTTCAGGAACTGTATTATCCCCTTTATCTCCCTTTTTTATTTTAAGATTTTCTATAGTCATAATCTCTTTTCCTTTTCTCTTTTCTTCTTCAAGATCCCTTTCCATAACTTTAAAATTTAAAATGTTTAATTATTTGATTAACTAAAATATTACAAATTGTATTACAAGGTAAATTACCCACACACTAAAGGTGTGTGGGCTTTAGAGATTATTGCTCCAACTAACGTTTTACCTTAGAATTTCTATCATCTTCTCTTTTAATATCTCTCTTGACTCTTTCTGCATGCTCTTCCTCTTCTTGAATTCTCTCTTCTTCTTCACGATGATATTTTGTTAATCCTTTTAGATCATAAATATCATCACCGACTACAAAAATGTCATCATTAGAATCTTCTTTCCAATTATCGTCATCTTCATTTTCTGCTTCAGATTCTTCTCCCCAAATATCTTCTTGAGAAAATTCTATTTCCTTAATAGCTTCTTTTTTACTTTTTTCTTTCATAACTTTAAAATTTTAGTTTAATAATTTGATTAACTACAAACGTAAACAATATATTTGACAAATCCAAACGATCGGCAAAAATTTTTAAATCAAATATCGTGCCAAATATTAACGATCGTAAAAAGAAATATAAAAAACTTATTCCCGATCATTTGGATATATTAAATGAATTTATTACGTTTGTAAATCAAGATATTTAACAATTAAATAATTAAAGTTATGGAAGAAGAAGAAAATGAAGGAGCTTCTCTTATGGACCTAGAATTCTATAAATCTATAGAAAAGAAAATTCATAAATTGCCAACAACAGATTGGAGAAGAATTTATTATGATTACATAGATTTAGAAGACAGAGGAACTTATAGTGGTCATTATAATTTAAAACTATTAAGAACTTTAGGTCACGAGCTTGAAAAAAGAGGGCTTTTCGTTATAAAAGAAGATTTAAAGGAAAGAAAATTTTATAATTCTTCTAAAGATATAGTTAAGTTTGAAAAGATAAATGATATAGAATTAACTGTATTATATGGAAGTAGAAATATTTCTTCATCTCTAAGAAATATAATAAGAAATGAATTAATTCAAAGGCAAGTTATTTCTACACAAGATGGATCTTTTAAAAATACTGATTTTAAAAGATATTATCATAGTTTAAGCTTAAATAATATTGTAGTTAGAGAAAGAGAAGCTTTAAAATAAAATTCATAGTAAATTATCTTATTAAAGAATAAATAAAGACATCAAAATTAATTGATGTCTTTATTGTGTCAAATATTCACGATCGTAAAAGAAATATTCACGATCATTTGGATTTGTTAAATATATTTATTACGTTTGTAAATCGAAATTTTAAATAAATAATTATGAAAGAAACATTAAAGTTAGGTGAAATTATATCTTATAAAGATGGAAATTACATTATGACTGAAAATGGAGCTAGAAAAGACACTCCTACATTAAGGGAAGAATTAAAGAAAAAGGGTATTTTAATTAAAGAACTTACCTTAACAAAACAATTTGAAGAAATTCCTGTAGAGGTGAGGTGGAAATCTTATGAAATCTATTTAGATATGGTATTAGGTGGAAAAAGAAAATCTTTAATAGCTTATGGTTTGGGAGGAGTAGGTAAAACTTTTACTGCGACTAAAAAATTAGAAGAAATGGGTCTAGTAGAATATGATGAGGAAAAAATAGATATTTCTTATATGACAGATGAAAATGGGAAAGCAGTACAAGAAGCTATGATTCCATTTTATGATTATATAAGAATAACTGGTTCAGTATCACCTCAAGGCCTATATATTATACTTTATGAGCATAGAGAAAAATTAGTTATTTTCGATGATTGTGATGGAGTTATGGTAGATAAGACAGCTCAAAATATTATAAAAGGAGCTTCAGATACTAGTGGAGATGGAACAATAGTCTATGCCTCATCAACCCCTATGAAGGATTTTGTAGGAAATCCTGTTCCTAAAAGATTTAGGTTTAAGGGAAGAGTAGCTTTTATTTCTAATGTAGATAAAACAGATATGAATCAAGCTATTTGTTCTAGGTCATTATCTATTGATTTAACAATGACAAAAGAACAAACTCTACAAAGATTAGGAGAAATATTACATCTTATGCCTTTTAAAAATAATAAGGGAGAAGATATATATGTATCTGAAGAAGATAGAAATGCTGCTCTTGAATTTTTTAAAGAAAAACAAGAGATGATAACTATCGAAAATATGAATGCTAGAACTTTAGGGTCAGTAGCTTTATTGAAAAGAGAAATAGAGCTAAATAAAATTGAAGTAGATTGGAAAATATCAGCTGTCAATATTGTTTCGTAACTAATTTTTAAATCAAATCAAATTATGAAAAAGGAAGAAGTAAAATTTAAACCCCTATCTTTAGAAGAGCAAAGGGAACATAATTTTAATATGGAAGTAGGGTGTTTTAAAGCTCAGACAAGTTTAAATTCTCCTAGAGTACATGCTGGATTGACAGATGAAGAGCAAATTTCTGTAAATGAGTATAAAGAAACTTATTTAGAGAAAGATATTAGTCAGAATAAAATAGAAATTTCTGAAAATAAATTAACTATAGAAACTCTTTATAATAGATGGGCTTGCTTAAGAGGAAAGCCCATTATAAATTTAAGATTATCAAGATTTAAGAGAACTATATCATATAGTTTTATAAAAGATTGGGGTTTAAATGCTTTATGTACAAAACTTTATAGAGAGAATGATAAAGAAATAATAAAAATTTTATCTCAGGAATTTAAAAGGAGAGGAAGTGGAGGCTTAAAAGAATGTTGTAAATTATTCTTATCATTTAAGCAAAAATAAATAAAAAAAAGGCATCAAAATTAATTGATGCCTTTTTTACTCAATACTTACTATTATCATACCATTTATAGTAAGGCCTTAATTTTTCAATTATTTTACCTCCCTTTAAAAGATTTCTTTCCTTTAATTCTTTTTTAGCAGCATTACTAATTCTTAAAAAAGTAAAAGATCCACATCCTGCTAATAAAGCTAAAATTTCATCTTCTAAGTTTTTTGGAGTAATCTTTTCCCATTCTTCATTACCCAGTACGGAAATATTTGTAGAAATACAATGATAATCTATATCATAATATTCTAATAAATTAAATAAAATACTATTTCCTTTATCATTTAATTTATCGTCAACAGGGGTATACTCTTTAAAAATAGATATATCTATTGATGAAGATTTATCTGAAAGTGACAAAAGTACTGAATCTTTTCTTTCAACTTCTTTGTCAATTATTCCTTCAATTGTTTCTTCAATTGTTCCTGGGAGTCCAGCATCAAAGAAAGAACGAAATACTTTTAAGTTTTTCTTAATATCCATAACTTTAAAATTTAAAATGTTTAATAATTTAAAATGTTTAATAATTTAATAATAGCACCAAAATTAATTGGTGCTCTTAATTCTAAAATCTAATTGAAAGTGATGGACTTAATCTAAGACAAGCTAAAACAAATCTTATAGCTTCATATTCTTTACCCATTACTAGATTTCCAGGAGTTGGTTCATCATAAGATTTCAATAATGTTAAACAACGTTCCATAAATACAAATAAATCTCCATTTATTTCAAGATTGAAGAAATAAGGATTAGGAGTACCAGATTTAATTCTCAATGGAGAGTTAAGTTTTAAACTTTCATTTGACAATAACTCTTCTTTTGATAAAGAATTTAAATCTTTAATTCTTCCATACTTTTCATTAAAGATAGAACAAAATAGTTTGAATTTATCTTTTTCATCTTCCCACGGCTTTAACATAACTTTAAAATTTTAGTTTAATTATTTGATTAACTACAAACGTAAACAATGTATTTGATAAATCCAAACGATCGGTAAAAAATTTTAAATCAAATATCGTGCCAAATATTAACGATCGTAAAAAGAAATATAAAAAACTTATTCCCGATCATTTGGATATATTAAATGAATTTATTACGTTTGTAGTTAATCAAATTAATAAACTAAAATTTTAAAGTTATGAAAGAAGAAAGAGGTATTAAAGAGATAATATTATTTCTTAATAAAAAGGAAAGTTCAGATTTAAAGGACACTGAACTTTGTAAAGAAGATATATCGTTCATAAAAAAACATTATGAAGAAATAATGTTTAAGATATTTGAGTCTTATAGTTTACAATTTGAAGTTGTAAAGGTAGAGGAGAAAATTATTGACATTAAGATTAAAGAGAAGGAATTAAATAAAATAAACCTTCAAGATTTAAGTAATAAAATATTAGTTATAATATCAAGTTATATATATTTTGAGAAAGGTCAAAAAGAATTAAAAAGAAGAAATCTATTTGATAGCCGTGGTTATATAAATCCTGAACTTGAATTTTATTTTCACTTAAGTGAATGAAATATTAAGGGTAGATAAAATCTACCCTTTTTTAATAGCTAATAATGATCGGACAAAATGTTAAGATCTTAACAAAATAAATATTACCGATCATTTGGATTTGTCAATATTATATACTATATTTGTAGTTAATCAAATTATTAAACTAAAATTTTAAAGTTATGAAAGAAAAAAGTAGAATACCAAGAAATTTAACATTAGAAGGTAAGGATAAAGTAAATATTCCTGCTTCAGAAATGTCCAACGAACAATTGGTAGGAATTTTAACTAGCCCTTTTATAGGATATAATCTTATAAAAGAGGCTGCTAAAGAGTTAGAAAGTAGAGGAGGATTTAATATTAAAAAAAATGAATTAGATACTTCTTTACGTGATTTTGGATTATATCTTATACCTTCTTGGTTTGGGGTTAAAAATCCAGAGGATTACTTCAATGAAAAATTAGAGAAGTAATCAAAATAAGGACATTAATTAATTTTGATGTCCTTATTAAATTATTAAACATTTTAAATTATTAAACATTTTAAATTTTAAAGTTATGAAAGAAGTAAAAGCAGAAATTAGAGATATAAAGATCTCTATAGAGAAAGAAGAGGGAATTCTATTTGAAGAATTGGAATTAGAGGAATTAATGGCTCTTAAAAAGGCAGTAACTCTAGATACAATAGATAGAATTAATCTAGAAATAAGTAAAAAAGCTCTAAATAAGATAGAAGGAGTATTTAATTCTTATAACTTAAAATATCAAATGAAAAAGCGATATGATGGTAGAACTGTTGCCATTGATGTTAAAGATGAGGAATTAGATAAAATAAATCTTCAAGAGTTAAGTGATGAAATGTTAATTCTAATAATGGGATGTGTACTTTTTGGTTCAAATATGAAAACTCAAGAAGAGTTAAAGAGAAGAAACCTAATAGATGAAAATAGTAACATTTCTCGTAAATTTTCAGGTCATTTTAGTCTTATCCTATAGGTTGAGAGAGATAAAGATAATAGAATGAAAAATATAAGGGTAGATATAAAAATCTACCCTTTTTAATACTTAAATGATTTTTTATATAATTTAAATTTTAATAAAATGGAAGAGAATATTAATAAAAAAGAGTTAGATAATATCAGTGATAATAAGTCATTGATTAAACATTTTGGTGAAAACACTACCGTAAACTACAAAAAACTAAAAAATGTTAAGGTCCATAAAATGAACCGTATTAATATTTTTACGGGCAAAAATAATACGGGTAAAACGTCTTTATTGGAGGTATTTTGTAGTCCATCTAGTCCGTGCCGGACAATATTTTTAACTCCGAATCTTTCTAATCTATTATTAAAAAAAGCGTCAGATTATGCTATTGAAATCAATATAGATAGGATTGTTAGATTTATACAAGAGAATTTGGATAGCACCCTCCAAAAAATAGAGAAGGTAATTGATGCGGATGGTAACGAACGGTTTATGGTAACCACCTCAAGTATAAAAGACACTATTAATATTATAGAATGTGGATTTGGATTACAACGAGTATTTGAGATAGCTTTACTTATTATGGATAGTAAAGACGGCATTGCATGTATCGATGATATTGAATATGGGATACACAAAGATAAATTTCTTGTGTTTACAAAATTCATTCAGGAAATAGCAGAAGACTTTAATGTACAGATATTCTTGACCACACTTAGCAAGGAATGTGTTGATGCTTTTGTTCTCAATGGACATGATAATGATTCCATAACAGCATATAACTTAAAGGAAGTAGATGGTCAAATAGATTGTAAATATATAAGCGGCGAAAGGTTAAAGAATTTGGTTATGTCCTTAGACTTTGATATTAGATGACATAAAATCATTCTTAGATTAAAGAACGGTGGATTTTATGTACCATTTTATAAATAGTATCCGGCGGTAAAAATACTGTCGGTTTTTTTTAATTAATTTAAATTTAAAATAATGAGAAAATTTTTTAAAAAGGTAGTCTTTAAACAGCTCTTAATGATCGGACAAAATGTTAAGATCTTAACAAAATAAATATTCACGATCGTTTGGATATATTAAATACATTGTTTACGTTTGTAGTTAATCAAATTATTAAACTAAAATTTTAAAGTCATGATTAAGAATGAAGAAAATAAAAAAAGACTAGAACTATTTTGTTCTATCTTTAATGAAGAAAATGGGACAGAAGATGAATCAATAGAAAATTTAGATGATGATTCTTCTTTATGGATTGCTAAAGTTGATACTTATTCTCATTATTTAGGAATTGAAATAAGTCAAGAGGACACTTTTATGTTTAAAGATATGTGTCATAAAATGTTAGAAATTTATGACAAAGAAGACAGTCCTAAAGAGCATGATGCTATAAAATTTGCTATGAGTTGGAATAAATTAGAGCAAAAAGCTAAATATAGTAATCCTATATTAAGAATTGCTAACGTTTGTGTTTAGAAATTAAGAATAAGAGATACTGTCTCTTATAGGTAGTATCTCTTATTCTATAACTAAAAATTTAAAATTATGAATTCTCTTAAAGAAGTATTATTAAGAAAAAAATATCTAATTGAACTTGTTAGAGGTAGATTAGAAAAATTTAAGGAAGTTAGAGGAGAAGTAACAAGAAACTTTTTTTCTGCTTATATGAAAGAACAATTAGACGAAGATCTCCTAAAAAATATGGATTTATTAAGTAGTCTACTATCGAAAGATAGAAAATGTCAGATAATGGTTGATTTATTTAATGATTTTCTATGTAAGATAGGGAAAGAAGAAGATTGTATTTCTAGATGGAGAGAAGACTCACCTCCTTGTAAGGATTACCTATATTCAGAGAATGAAGAAGAGATAGCAATTACCAGGCTAGATAATTTTCGGACTAAAATTATTAAAAAATAAACAATTAAAATCATGAATGTTATTGATGAAGTCTTAATAAGAAAAAATGGCTTAATTCTACTTGTTAAAAATCGACTAAAAGAAGTTAGAGAAGAAGTTAAAGAAGACTTTTTTTCTGCTTATATTAAAGAGCAATTAAGCGAAGATCTCATGGAAAATATATGTATTCTAATGAGTGATAAAGTATCGGAAGATAAAAAATATTTGACAATGATTAATTTATTTAATAATTATCTATGTAAGAAAGGAAAAGAAGAAGATTGTATTTGAAAGAGGAGAGTTATTGGTCATAAGACTAAATAAAAATTTAAGGGTAGATTTATCTACCCTTTTTTAACATCTTTTTACGATCGTCAATACTTGGCACGATATTTGATTTAAAAATTTATTACCGATCATTTGGATATATTAAAAATATTATTTACATTTGTAGTTAAACAATTTATTAAACTAAAATTTTAAAGTCATGAAAGAAGTAAAAGAGAAAATTTTGTACCAAAAGTTAAATTTAGGGGATTTAATAACATTTAGAGACGAACTACCAAAAAATATAAAGGAGGAAGTTTGTTCTGAAATAAATCAAAAAGCTCTAAAGGAAATAGAAAAAGTATTTAATTGCTTTGGTTTAAGATACCAAGTTATAAGAGAAGATAACGAAATTATTGGTATGCACATTGAAAGGAAAGAATTAAGTAAAATGAATCCTGGAGATTTAACTAATGAAACGTTAGCCATAATGGCAGGTTGTAGATTCTTTGGTCTTGATTGGTCAGAAGGTAAAGAAGAATTAAGTAGAAGAAATCTATTAGATAAAAACAATGAAATTCGTTCTGAAACAAAATTAAGGAATTACTACAATTCAACAGAATGAAATATTAAGGGTAGGTATAAAAACCTACCCTTTTAATAACTTAAATGTTTTTTTAAATATATTAAATTATAAATTAAAATTTAAAGTCATGGAAAAAGTAAAAGAAAAACAATTAATATTTGCTTCAAAAGAAAATTTAGATAAAGCAGGAACTTTTATATCTATATTTAATAAAGAAGCTTTAAAAGAAAAATATAAGAAAGGAAAATTTAAAGCTAGACTTGAAGCAAGAGGAGTAAATTATAGAGTAATTAAAATTAATGGTCTTAAAAAAGAAGTAACAATTTTAAAAAAAATAAATACTTCTATATTAGAAAGATTAAAAAAAGAAGGAAATATGAATTATTTTAAAGTACTAGAATGTTTAAACTCAAATTGGCTCAGATATAAGGGGAAATAAACCTACCCTTTTTTAAAGAAAATAACGATCGGATCGTAAAAAATAAAAAACATATTACCGATCATTTGGATTTGTCAATATTATATATTATATTTGTAGTTAAACAATTTATAAACTAAAATTTTAAAAGAATGGAAAATTTAAAAAGAGTTGAAACAGAAGTAAACTTCCAAAATTTAGGAGTTAGAATTAAACAACAAAGGAAAGTAACTAGAAATAATATGAAAAAACAGCTTTATAAAAGCTTTAATTCAAAATCTAGTACAAATCTTCAAATAGTAGCAACTTCTGAAATTAAAGAAAAAAGAGTATCAGTAGTATTAATGTACAAAAATGTAAAACATAGAAGATGTTTATACATTCACGACAAAAATACTTTCTTTTCAAAAAATGAAGGAAATGTAAAGGTAATGGTTAAAGAAGATTTTAATCATAAAAAAGAGTCAGACCTAGAAGAATTGACAGAAATAGTTTATAATGAATATTTAAAAATTCATTTTAATGACTAAAAATAAAAAGACTACCTATAAAAAGGTAGTCTTTTAACAGCTCTTAACGATCGGACAAAATGTTAAAATTTTAACAAAATAAATATTACCGATCATTTGGATATATTAAATATATTATTTACATTTGTAGTTAAACAATTTAAAAACTAAAATTTTAAAGTTATGAAAGAAGTAAAAGCAAAAGAAGTAAAACTTAATATGAAAGACCCTTCACTAAAGGATGTATTAAACATATTAAGGTGTGACAATAGAATGAGGGAATTAGAATCTGAGAAAGAAATGGATAGATTAAGATCCAATATAATGAGATTGGAGGAAATAAAACCTATTATAAAAGAAAAGTCAGAGGAAATAGTTTTAGCCTTATTAAAATTAAACAACTTAAAATTTGAAGTTGTAAGGAAAAAAGAAAAAATTATTGACATTCAGATTGAAGATGAGGAATTAAACAAAATAAATCCTCAAGACTTAAATAATAAAATATTAGCTATATTAACAGGTTGTAGATTTTTTGGTTCAAATTGGAGAGGTCAAGAAGAATTAAAGAAAAGAAACCTATTTGATAAATATGGTTATATTTGTCCTGAACTTGAATTTTATTTTCACTTAAGTGAATGAAATATTAAGGGTAGATAAAATCTACCCTTTTTTAACATCTTTTAATGATCGGACAAAATGTTAAGATCTTAACAAAATAAATATTCACGATCGTTTGGATATATTAAATTTATATATTATATTTGTAGTTAAATAATTTAAAAACTAAAATTTTAAAGTCATGGAAAGGTACAATTTAGAAGTAGGTAAAGTAGGAAGTGTTAACTTAGAAAAAATGAGCCTTCACAATTTAGTAGGTTTAAGTTATCTTTTGAAATATGATAATACTTTACCTGAAAGAACCTGTTTAGAACTGGAAGAAAGAGGGTTGTCATTACTTAAAAGAACCTTCAGAAGAGGAGAAATAGAAATTACTCAAACAACAGGAAAAGAAACTGTAATTAAAGTTGTTGCTTCTGAAAAAACAATGGAAGATTTTAATGTAAGAATATTAGAAGATAGACAATTAGCTTTATTAGCAGGAGCTGAATTTTGTTTAAATTCAGATTTTCAGGAAAGAGTAGAAGAGGAATTAATTAAAAGAGGATTAATGACAGGAACTACACAAGTAGAAGAAGATAAATTCTACAAAGAACTTAAAGAAAAGGAAAAATATTTGACAGAAGAAGAAATAGAGGAATTAGAAGAGAAAGCAAATTTTGAAAGAGTTATAAATAACAAAATAGTAGATTGGTTTTATTCTTTATCCTACTCAAACATGGAAGATTTAAGAAGAATCAGAAAAACAGGAGATATTAGACAATATATCCCTGGACTTAATGAAAAATAGATTAAATCTTAAATCTTAAATCTTAAAGAGACATTAATTAAAAACTAATGTCTCTTTTTTTCTGCAAAATGCAATCTGCAAAAAATTTGCAACTTTTTTCTGCAAAATGCAAAATGCAATCTGCAAAAAATTTGCAACTTTTATAAAACAAAAAATAAAATAAAATAAACAATATCAATACAAATATAAAAACAATAATAAATTATAATAAAATAAAAATACTAAAAGAATACTATACAATAATCGAACCAAATAAAAAAAAACAATAATTTAAATCTATTAGTCAGAAAAATAAAAAAATACTAAAAGAATATTTTATAATAATCAAATCAAATCAAAAAATAATTTCAATTAAAGAAAATATAACTATAATTAAAGCTATTAATCAGACAATAAACTCAATCAAACAAACTACAAAAATAATTAAAGCTATTAATCAAAAAAATAAATCAATTCAAAAATTTAAAGATCAAACTCAAAAATAAAAAATAAATCGATCCAAAATTTAAAGATCAAATTCAAAAAATAAAATACAAATCTATTAATCAGACAAAACTTAAACAAAAATAAAACAATAATATAAAAAAAAAAACAATAATATAAAAAAAATACAATAATTTAATAAATAAATATTAAATTTATAACTTACAAAATAAATATTAAATTTATAACTTACAAAATAAAACTAAAATAAATATAATAATTTACAAAAATCAAATAGATTAAACAAAAATTCTAGACAAATAATAAAAAAAAAAGAAATATAACAATAAACTAAAAATAACAATAAATAAAACTTAAAAAAAAACAAATTCAATTAAAAAAAA
>JACSEG010000022.1_pt1 | contig 30788 bp, 40 predicted proteins | sample 8225521 | NCBI WGS metagenome assembly JACSEG01 (sample SAMN15705060, study PRJNA637333) | viral metagenome | isolation source: viral RNA from sea star tissue | host: Pisaster ochraceus | place: USA:Santa Cruz | collected 2018
CATAAATATTGTAATTGTTGCAAGTGCTTGCACCGTTGTGCAATAGTATTCGAATGTTGTTTTTTGGCGCACCCCCAACCATTGACGGAACAATTGCGTTGTTTGGTGCGTTCAACGTCATCGGAGTCGGTGAAAATATCAATTCAAGTTTGTCGGTTTTTTGCTGAAATTCAGAATCAAAAATGAATTCGGCTTGTCCATAGATTTTATTGATTGTGTTTTTGTACGTCGAATTAAAAACGTCTTTGTCTTCTTTGTAGGTGAAAATCTTTCTTTTACTTCCGAGTTCGGGCAAGAATTTAATCAATTGATTTTGCTTTTTGTCAATCTTCTTTTCCCAATTCAACGTATTGCCTTGGTCATAAAATGCGTCGCGCGGTTGATAGATTATTTTGTTCGGGTTGTTTGGATCGGGGTAAGCCATCAAAAAAGCCATATTACAAACCGACTTGATGAAATCTTTTTGTTTCACTTTCTTCGGTATGTACAAATTCATGTCTTGCTCAAAACCGAATCCCGTCGTGTTTGCGGTCGTTTCAATCTTTATGTTCACTTGATTCACGTCAATTCGAGGGTTGACCGTCACGTTGTTCCCCGATATATTTTGCCAAACTAAAAATGAAAGAGGAACACCTAAAGCCGATTGTGCTTGATTTGTGTCAAGTTCAAATGTTAAAACGTCAGTAGGTAAAACGTTGCCGATTGGAATGTTGACCGTTGCCGTTGATGTTCCGATTGTTGTGTCACCATTTGAAATGGGTGATTGATTCACGGAAAATGGAATTCCCGAAACGCCTGGAATGACATTAGGGTTGACGACTTGACCTTGCGCAATCAATGTCGTTCCGTTCTTATATACTTTCCAATCACCCAAAAATCGAATTGCTTGGTTTGGAAATAGGGGTGACGGTGCAAGGTTGACAAGGTAAGCATCACCCCCACTTGTATTGTCAAGAATATAGTCAAGATCGATTTCAACGTTCAGGTTGATACCTTGACCTCCTGACAAATAAATAGGTACGTCATATGCACCCGTTGACGGCGTGAAAAGGTTTGCGTCATCTAATGCCTCCGACCATCCTGAAATCGTTCCGCCACCGCTTGAAAACGACGACTTGTTTGCATGAACGTCAAAATTGTTGTCAATCAATGGGGCTTCACCGTTGTAAGGTATCACCAAATTGTCAAAGATTGCCCAATCAATCACGTCGTATGAAAAACCGTTTGTCGCATGGATTTGGTCAAAGTAGTGTTTCACATATATCGCGGGGCGAAAGTCGGTGAGCAAATAGGAATTTGTATCGTTCACCCCCATCGGGTAAACATACCCATCTGTAACGTCATTTGTAAACGATGCGACGACGTTCGTTGAACTGTATGTGTGATTTAAATATGTGAAATCCAAATCGGTCAGTTCCTTGCCTCCGATACGGGTGAACAAGTCACGTTGTGCCGACTTGACCAAGATAACATAATCCCCATCTTGTTGCGTTGCGCTTGTGTTTTGTGATTCGTTTATTTCAACCAATTGCAAAAAAGCATCCTCAACAATGACTTCACCGTTTTGAATCACCTCGCATTGTACCTTTGCGTTGAAATCAAATTCAAACGACGTCGCATTGATATCAAAAAGCTGACCGAGAATTTGATGGTTGTTGTCACTCCATGTTGCAATCAATTGCTTTGAGAATGTACCGCCCCGTTTTGATACATCACGAATATCCGCAATACCTAAATTGATCGAGCATGATGTACCTTGCTTTAGGTAAATGTTACCGTTTGCCGTTTTGATGTGTGCCGTTTTACTATCCATTGATCGGATCGGTGTTTGCAATTCGTATTTTTATTTCCATCCGTTGCAACCTCTTTTGTCTAAGTCGTGGAACTTGATAACTTTTGTCAGCGATTTCAGCAGAATACCAAACGCCGTTTGTTTGCAAATATACCTCGGGCGATGTTATCAGTTGCTTGAAAAGATTCAATTCGCTTTGTCGCTTGATGTGGTTTGTTCTAAGCGTTAAAGTTTCAACCGCTGAAATGTTGAGGTGTTTCCCACCTCTTTCAAGCGTATCATACCCCCATTGAAATTGATTAACTTCTCCGACAAGTTCTTGTTGAAATTCCGTTCGTTTGACCGCGCCGTTTAATTGGTCGTGAAGTTGGAAAGCGTATGAAAGCATTGAACCCTTACGATCAAGGAACGCAACAACGTAGTCGTTTATTGCGCAACGTCGGTCAAGGTGCAATGTGTAGGTTTGTGATAATGGCAAAAAGACGTCGTCAACAACATAGAAATCGTATGATGTGATTGAATCCGTCACAAGGTCACCCGTTCCGCTGACCAAAGTCAACGACGCTTGCAAGTCAGCACCCGAAACCATCACTTGATCAATGAACCCGCCCGAATCAATTGGTTTACGATAAACCGTTCCCGCACTATTCACAAACTCCATGTGATAAATTGTTTCGGTTTGTGTTAAACAATTCACAAAAATATCTTGGAAAGGTGTGATTGTGAAGTCGTCAGGCAAGTCGGTCAACAGTTTGCTATCGTTACCCGTCAAATGATAATCGGTTTCGTCGTATTGTGTCCAACCTTGAAACGTGAATGCGCCGTTGTACACAAATTTATTTCTCAATGCTTGCAAGTCACGGAAAATTGTTTTTCGGTTGTCGGCGTAATTGACCGAACCGTTGATTGTTGGGTTCGTTATTTCTGACCACAATGAGTTGACCGTGAAATCAGTCGTTCCATTTACGGCAACAACAACAAACAATCCTTGTAATGATGGATTTGCAACACCTCCGTCAGCTTGGTCGATTACAACCGCATCACCAACAACAAACGAATGCGTTGTTGTAATTTTAACAAAATTAACATTTTGCAAAAGGGTGTTCGAATAGTCGATTGAAACGATATACTCCTCACCAACCTTGACGTCATATTGATAATATGATTTTGAAGCATCAAAGCACGTTGAATTTGTCGGATCAAAGTCATGTGACACGAACCCTTGCAATAATTTTGAAAGGTTTTGTTTGCCGTAACCGTTCACCACTTCGGGCGAAACCTTACGTTCTGCGATTTTGTTTGTCGTTCCCGCTTCATATACATCAAATATATATCTGAATCCAGGTTCATTTTGATTCGTGGAATCTGCAATGTACCACAACGGATTGAATGCGGGTGAAATTTCGGTTGGTTTTGCGATGTTTGTGATTGCCATACTTGTATAGTATAAAAACGGCGTTTTGTTTTACCAACTGATTGACAAGGTTTCTTCGAAATCGTTTGTGCTATATTTTGAAATCCACATATCTGCATACCTGATCGCATCCATTGCGTCGTCATTTGTTTTATGGATTTCCTTGTCACGGATTTCACCGTTGATTTTTTTGTGCTTGTATGCTTTGTTTTCTCGTTGGATATTCTTCGCCTTTATATCAATGTAGTTGATGCACGAACGAACGATTGTGATGCCCGCTTGCACATCCTTATTTGCGTTTAAGCAATAGTAACCCGCCTGACGTAGGTCAGCAATCAAATCGGGGCGTGCATGGTCGCAAATGATTTCGATGTCCTTTTCAATTCCCATTTCCTCAAATTTGGGAATCATGTCATTTGGTTTCAAATAGCTTTCATAAATGACTTCTTCATAATATCGTTCGTTCTCATAGTACCAAACGCGCACCAACGACAAAGGGTGAACATACCCAAAGTCTAAGCCGTAGCAATATTGTGTGAATCGTTTTGGGCGTTCGGTCAGCACCTCCCATTTTTGATAAACGTTTTCCCGACTGACGGCGTGCAATCCAAGCGCATAAATATCGTATAAAATCGGATCGGTTCGTTTAAGGTCTTCAATTTGATTTGCGATTGCACGTTCAAGGAATGGATTGTCTTTGTATGTTGAATGAATTACCTTGATTTCATCGGGTGGCAATTCGTCAATCCATCCGACGACCTCCGAGGGGTTGTAGTCAAAAATGATTTTTTCAGTCGTTCGCATATTTAGTTGTACAAAATCTTCACCAAACAAATCGTTGCATTCGTTCACCCAACATTTGCGACGCTTTCGCCCCCTCAACTTTTGTTCGTTGTCTACCGAAAAGAATTCAACCCGTGCGCCGTTTGGAAAGGTGATATGATGTTCGGTTTTGTTATGGGCAACGGTATTGTACAAATTCATTTCAGAAAGCACCGTAATAAAGTCACGAAGTACGGTGGCACGCAAAGCGGGAAAGGTCTTTCGAACGATTGACCAATCCGCTCCGCTATCCGTCAAACAATCAAGAATGACACATTGACAAAGGGAAAACGTTTTTGATGACCGTGAACCCCCACGGTTTTCAATAAATCGAAACGGCGAAAACAACGCATCCCAATTTTTTTCAAAAACAATTGTTCCCTTGATATTCATTTTTCCGATTCTCCAGGGCGCACGATTGTCACGTTGATAGCTTCAATTTTTTCACCGTCGGTTGTGACGTCAATCTTGTCACCCCATTTTCTTGCGCGTAATTTACCCAAAACAAACTTTAAGGTATCAACCTTTAATCGGTCACGCTGAATGTGATTCGTTCCGACGTTTACATTACCGACAATCTGACCGTCTTTGCGATTATCATAAGCAACCTCACGAAGTTGTTCTTCCAAAAAGTCAAGTTGTTTTTCACGCGCGCGCACGTATCGCTGATGTCGGGCGTTATATTCTTCTAAATTCGACAATCTTTGTTTCGTCGTTTCGCCGTCTTTGTAATTATAGAAAGCGCGACCGCTTGAATTTGATTCTTTGCAAAGGGTGTTGATACCTTTGTACGTGGTTTCTAATTCAATACATATTTGTTCAAATACTTCGTCGGTCATTTTTTTAGTTGCCATTTTTATTCATCTTGATGTTTCATTGCTTGTTGTGCAACGTTTAAAATTTCGTCAGCGATTAAATGTTGATTTGTGCTTTCAAGCCATTCGTTATATTTGTCGATTTGATGCACTTTCAATTTTAATTTGACGCGGTCGGTTTTTCCTTTTTGCCATTCTTTGACGGTTGTGATTGCGCCGATCGAAAGAATGAAACACCCTATTGCGAAAAATATCATTTTAATCGTTTTGGAAGTTTGGGTGTTCGTTTAGTTCTGTGATGAATTCTTTCTTTGATCGTGCGGTGATGTATGGAAAATATTCACGAAGTTCTTTCAATGATTTTAATTCCAGGTTGTCACCGTTTTCCGTTTGCGTTTCTGTTGGTTCTTCAATTGGCGATTCTTTGACGCTTTGGTTTGTGGAATCTTCAAACAAGAAACTGAACTCTTTGATCTTTGACCATTTCTTTGGATCAGCCGTTGACGTGTCGATTTCTATTTTTTGCCCGAATTCAGTTCGAACCATTACTTTCGCATTGATGTATTGTTTTTTGAATTGTTTCATGATGTTGTTTTTTTTTGTTATTGTTTCAATTCTATTTCTTGCAAGTCCGACTTCATTTCACGAATCAATTTTGATGCCGTCAGCGTGCTTACATTGAAGTATTTTGCCATTGCTCGACAAGTATTGATTTGTTTATCGAAGTAGGTTTCAAATATTATTCGCTTTATGCGGTCAGGTTCTTGCCGATATTCTTCAATTGCTTTTATTGCGTCTTCGTATGGATCAAAGTTTTCTTCATTGTTGTCGGGGTTGAGGTCGGGAATAATTTCCCTTGCATTCATTTGGATGTTCAAATTCGTTTGTGAATTTGTCAGGGCTATTTCCTGGCAAATTTTCGCAGTCATCCAACGTCGAAGCATATCTTTATCTTCGATTCGTTTTTGCACCTTTACAACGTAAATATACGCGATTGAAATCAGTTCTTGCCAATCATAGGAACGTTGATATTTTAAGCACATTGATTTTGCAGTTTGTTCAATGCGTGGCAAAATGTCTTTTAAATGATTATCAATTTCCTTTTGCGTCATACCATTCAAAAATAATTCGGTGATATATCTTGCGCTTGATGAACGTGCAAAACGAACACCCTTTGACGGGTATCTTTTTACTTTGATCGACTTGATTGTTGTATTCTTTTGCAAGAATTATCATTTGCGATTGATTACGTTGCGCCGTGTCGCGATATTTTTCAAAAACATTAATTGGTTCGGTCATACCATGAAGCAATAAAAGAGAATAAAAGTGCAACCCAAAGGTCACCCGACAAAATAAGCAATGACCAAAAGGTCACGCATTTAAAGCAAAAAAGATACCCGAAATATTCTCGGTATCTATATGAAATCTTTTTTTGTAAGCTTATAAAAAGCAAAACAATCGGTTCAAAATTGGTGAAGAACCATGCACAAAGAAAGATTATGACGTGTGTTTGTGTTAAATTCATAACACAAATATATAAAAATTAACTAAACTTTGAAAAATCGCTTTCATAAATCCCCAACTCTTTGTTAAAACGATTGCGCATTTTGATTCGTTGCTTTGGGGTATATTGTTTATTTAGGGCTTTCAATTCTTTGTTTATTTCTGTCAATTTTTTTTTGATTTTTTCCAGGTCTTTCTTGCTCAAGTTCAAATTTGGACATTGACAAAGGTGCATATCAACGAAGTCGGCATATTTTTGACCGTAGATATTAATCAATCCGTGACGGTATCGGATCGCGTCACCGCCTTTGTAGCTATTTGATTGTTCGCTTTGGATGTGGATGTTGTGTAGGTTTAATGAAAGGGTGACATTTGAACCGACTGAATGATAATGCCCGCCGTTCATCTTGCCTTTGATGTTTCCCGTTGCGATACATGGTTGACCGTGGTCAATTATTCTCGCCAATTCATTGATCAAGGGTTGAACGTGTTTTGATCGGTAGCCGTTTGCGGTCAGTCGGGTGACTTTGTGTTTTGCCTTTGCGCGTTCAGCATCTTTGATTTGTTTGCGTTTTACGGCGTGATAAAATTCTTTTGTGCATTCATCATTCCCCAAACAAAAACGAAGCACCCCGATTTGATTGGGGTACTTCTTTTCGAATTTTTGTTTGCAATGGATGCAACGGGGCATTGATTAGAATTTAATCGTTAATACTTCACCGCCGTGCGTCTTGATTCCGACCTTTGGAACTTGCACACCGTCGGCGTCATAAATCGCGTCAGTTGATTTGTATGCTACTTTGAGCAAGTCGGCGCGTTCCTTTAGTTGGTTGGATAGCTTTTCATAAATGTCGTCTTGCATATAATCAAGACGGTCGCCCGTGTTACGCATTGAAAAAACGACGTTTGCTTTCTTGTACTCCTTTTCGGGTACTTGGTCAATCATTTTTCGAATGCTTTTTGAATAGCTTTCGACGTATGCTTTCAACCGTTCAACGCTTGCGATTGTTTCGAATTCGTCAAGGTGTCCGTCATCCATCATTTGAAGTGCGTTTTGTTCGGCTTGTGCGATGATTTCTTTCTTTGTCATTTCGGGGAATTGCGTCAGCATTTCTCCCATGCTATCAATGTGGTAAAGTTCTTCGTTTCTCATTTTGTTATTTTTTAAGGTTGTTAATTGCTTTGCGTTGTGATGCGGTCAAGGTGTGCTTTTCTGCCCATTCAATGAAACTTGCAACCTTTGAATCATCTTCGTCTTGCAGTTTCAAAATATAGTCGTCAAACGTCTTTTCGTTGATGGTTTGTTTTACGACCTTGATAGGTTTCTTTTGTTGCTCTCCCGATGCGTCTGTGTCTTTGTCGGTGACAATCCCGCAAATCGCAGAAATTTGATAACGTCGGATGTAAGAGCAAGCCGAACCGAAAACTTGGAAGTCGTTCATACCTTTCAATGAAACGTCTTGCGGAATGTCGGCAACGCTTTCGATGGTTTCACCGCTTTCACAATGGAAAAGAATGGTTTTGATTTGTTGCCCTTGAATCAATTGAGTGAATCCAAGACCGTGTTTTGCAAGTAGTGGATTGATTGTTTCGAAGATTGTAGGAAGATCGGCGTATGTGTACCCGTACCCCTTTGTTGCTTTGTGGATTGTTGGGCATTCTTGTTGAAATGATGCCAAACTTTGATAAATGTTTTTCATGGTTGTTTGTTTTTTGGGTTAAAAATAATAAAAATTTACATATCGACTTCAAAAATCTGACCGAATGCGCTGATGTTTTCAAGGCTTGTTTCGATTGATTCAAATTCTTTTGTCGTGGTGATCACTTTGCCGTTCAATTGTAGTACAAAATTCTTTGTCGGTCGTGAATACCAAATAGAAATAATGTCGTCAAGACGGTTTGATAGTTCGATTCGTTCGTATCGCAATAGTCTTTTTTTCATGGTTATGAGTATTTGTGTAAACGTTCGTAGTCACGCATTGAATCAAATTCATGATCTTCATTGCAATCATTCGGTTCGGGGATTTCCCTTTCTTCGAATTCAATGTCGGCTTTCAAATCATTTGTCAAGTTCATTCGATTGACGGGGATTCCATCAATACACAAAACACCGTCGTGGTTTTTTTCTGCGGTTGCAATTGGTTGCATTTCGTCGTCGTTGATTTCAACGCATCCCGATTCGTAATGAGCAAAGAGTTCAGTACCCTCCGAAAATAAAACTTCTTGAAATGTTCCTTTTGTGGCTTTCCAAATGGTCGCCTCGTCAAGTGATGCGGTTGCTTTTACGATTCCGCTTTCGTTTGATAAAATAAAAATTGTCATTTTTGTTTGTATAAAAAAAGGGGGGGGGTAAATGCCCCCCTTGTTTAGTAAATATTATAAATTGTCAATTGCGTTATCAATATTTCCAAATACGATATTAAGAACTTTAGTGGCTTGAGTATCGTTGTTTGCATTTTCATATACAAATTGAACAACTCTCGATTGTGAATAACCCGAAAGGTATTTGTATTTTGCTTCTTCTAATAATGCTTGAATTCTCATAATTTTTCGTTTGTTTTTTTTGGTTATGGTCAAATATATATAAAAAAATAAATATAATCCTATTTTTTTATCAAGAAATTTAAAATTTTAAATCAATTTTTTCGTCTTTGTCCAGGTGCAACCCAATCGAATGGGCAAAATACTTTGTCGATTCTTTCAGAATTTGCAAGTCGTCGTGACTGATATTTGACAAGCTGACGTTTTCAAGATCCGAATACCATTTCAAAAAGTCATTCAGTTCATCGCGACACATCAACGTGCCATCGTTCAACAATTTCTTGTGAATCAAGTCACGAATTGCAAAATAGTATTTGACGTCTTGTTTGCTTGCTTTCATTTTAGTCATTTTTAAAATAGTTGTTTTGATGTGAATTCAATCGGGGTTGCGGTTTGTTCCATTGCGTTTCGTCTTGCAACGCTTCGACAATCATTATCACATTTGATTCGGTCGTTGTCAATTGATTTTGATTTTCGCTTGTCTTTAAAATATGAGCATAAAAATTCAGAGTTTTTTTGACGTCGGAATAATATGCAAATTTTGAATCAAGGGTTTTCGGTAACCGTTGCCAATTTTCACGCAAATAAATTCGTGCTTGTTGCATTGTCATAGATTCAAATTTAAAATTATCTTTTCAAGTACTGCGACGGTGATAGAGTTTCCCGCTTGCTTGTATGCCTGAGAATTGCTGACAACGGAAAAATCAAACGTTTCAGGAAAATCTTGCAACCGAAAACATTCACGCGGAGTTAATCTTCTTATTTTTGAATGATCAATTTGAATTACATAGTTATCCGTTGGACAATCGGGATTGTTTGCTCGGATAGTTGACGCAATAGAGTCATTGTTTTTTAAATTAAAACCGAACCCGTTCCCCTTTAAATCGTGCCTATCTTTATGCATTATTAGCGAATTAAAAACCTTATCACTCAAAAAATATTTTTGATCAACTTCATTTTCAAGAACGTCTTTCAATCGCTTAGTTAAATGTTGCTTTTTTGGAAACCTGAAATAATTATCAACGTCGTCACGGATACCTATCAAAAAAACGCGTTCCCTATTTTGTGGCACTCCGTAATCCTTTGAATTTAAAACTTGCCAATACAAATGATAATCAAGTGCGTCATCATGTGAAAACAAAACGGGCAAACCGTTCACGCTTTTACCGCCCAACATATCAACCCATTCTTGAAACGTTCGACCTTTGTCATCCGACAACAACCCCTTGACATTTTCAAAAATGAAAAATCTTGGTTGGTTAACTTTGATAAATTCATGAGAGTTAAAAAACAAAATTCCCCTTTTTTCGTTTTTTCCTTTTCGTTTTCCCGCAAGACTAAATGCCTGGCAAGGCGGTGAAGTCATATAGATGTCAAGACTTTCTTCGGGAATCTCACGGTCATAGACGTCTTTTGGAAAATATAACGGTTCTCCGTGATTGTGTGCATAGGTTATTCGTGCAAATTTATCCCAATCACACGCAAAAATTCTTTCGTGTTCAAACCCTTTTGTATTGCATACCCTTTCAATGGCATAATCAAAAGCACCAACCCCCGAAAAATCCGAACCCGTTGTGATTGTTTTATAATAATTTTCTTCACTTTCATAAGAATCACCATCTTCACAATTTTTACAAATATCTAAATTTATAAATTTTTTGTTGGTCATTATACAACTATAAAAATTGAACTTACAATCAATCTTATTTTTCATCGTTATAATGTTTTGATTGTTTCAATTCTTTTCGGTCACTACTTCGCAAGCTATGATCGTTGTGACGGTCTTGCGTTGACTTGTTGATGAATACTTGCGTGCGTTCTTCGACGTACTGATTGAACCAATCTAAGATTGCGACAATGTTCAAAACCCCATAAAGTTGACCGTATTCACCCCGCTTTGCTTTTCTAAGAACAAAACATATTTCAGTCATTGAAAGAAAATAGAACATCGAATGAATTTCAATCGCGATTTCTTTGATTTGGTATTTGCTCAGCGGTTGCCCTACGTTGACCGATTCAGAAAGTGAAGCAAGATGCACTTCAATCAATGCAAGAACGGAATCCATTCCGATGTGTTTTGAAGATAGTGCAAGACTGACTTCGTCGTTTTCAATTGCTTGAATTGATGTCTTTATGTGACGCAATGACGTCAGCACTTTTAAAGGATCGTATTTTTGTAGATATGCGACCTTGTCAAATTTTACAATTTCATTATTTTCCTTTTTGATGATTTCATTGTTTTCCATATAGTCGGGTTTTTAGTTCGTTCATATATTCAGCATTTACACCGTCACCGCGTTTCTTGTTTCCTTTGATTGGGGTGTCGTGTTCCTTTTGTTTCCACGTTGCAAGTCGGCGCGCTACATTAAAGGGTTGATTTTTGGAATATTCAAACCTCATCTTTTTGCCGTTTTCATTATGCTCCGACCAATAAAGAAAGAAATTGTTTAACGTTTGTTTTCCGTAGTCACTCAAATAAGGCTTTAATGAATTGGCAAATTTTAATTTGCGTGCTTCAATATCAAGTTCTTTCCCTTTCTCTTTCTCTTTCCCTTGTACTTTCCCTTTCTCTTGTACTTGTACTTGTTGGATAGGGGTGTTCAACCCCCCTTGCGTAGGGGGTACGGTAGGGGGTGCGGTAGGGGGTTCAATACCCCCTTGCAGTTTGTTGCCCGTCTTGTCCTCGTATCCTTTGATTTGCGTGTCGATGCTATTGGTTTGACTGATGTATGCAAACTTCGCCATTCCTTTGAGGTCGTGCGGTTTAACGCCTAAAAATTGACGGTCAAGTAGTGCATCCATGAATTGCACTTTGTCTTTGTCATTGAGTTCATTGTACACGTCGTAGTAGCTACGGAAGAAATTGAACCCTTTTCGTTTGGTTAGTTTCATTTAATTTTGTTTTTGTTCGGCTAATTTAAAAAAATCATTTCAATTCGACGTTTATTTCTTTGGTCACTTGCTCCAATTCCGAAACGATGTCGACATAATATTGTGATTCAGAAACGTCAGCGTTGCGCAATAGATTGTCAAGTTTGGGTTCTAAAAATCGCAAGGTTCGATTCATTTCTTTTTTGAATTGGTGCTTATAAATGACCGAATCATGGAGGTCGTCAATGCAATGAATGATCGCTTGCGAATGAAGAAACAAACGAAGTATTTTTGTCGTTTGGTCAAGGTCGGTTTCAATCATTGGTTTTTGTTTTTTTGGTTTGAAATTTTAGGTTGCAATTGAACCATATCTTCAATAGTCATTGATGTTCCGATGTACTTCGCGGTTTGATAGCCGACGTTGTACCGTTCCATCGTTTGGTCAATTACCGAGTTTAGTTTTTGATTGCCGTGAATGTAGTCACGCAAAAAGTCAATTTTGATTGCTTGCACTTCGGCAAATGTTAGTTCCATTCTTTTCCTCATTTTATCTTATTTTACTTTTTTAGTTGATTGAATGCGTTTTGATATACTTCGTTAAATGTCGCACGTTCTTTTGGTTGTATCGTGCGGGCTACTTTAAGCGTGTTTAATTGTTTCTTTGGTGTGAATACATTGTCGGGAACGTTGACGTTCTTAGACGGGTTAAAAAAGGCGTGTATTTTTTCTTGATTTTTCATTGTGTTGGGTTTTAATATAGGGCGGTTTGACTCGCCCTTTTTGATTTGTTAAATTTTTAAAATTAAATTTTATCTTCAAACAAATAAATGTCGTCAGTCATTTTGGTTATTGACAAGACAATCTTATCCTTTCCTTTTTTTAGATTTTTCAATTTAGGAAAAAACATTTCGCAAAAAATGCGTGAATCGAAACGCATATTTTGTTTCGGGTTGTGACTGTTGTATAAATTCAAACTGTTGTCCTTTTCATTTGTAAATACAACGCAAACCTTTTCACCGATTTTTCCAATCTTGATTCTTGATTTGTCTGTTTTGATGTCTTGCGAAAACGTTGTTCCGTAATTCTTGAAACGACCGTCAAGGTTAAACCAAACCGACGCCATGTTTCCTCTTAATCGGTGTCGTTGTGACTTGTTTTCTACTTCAATAAATTCAATTAAGTCTTCCATTTTATTTTGATTTTTGATTTGTTACTTGTTTGATGTGCTTTTTGTAAATGGTCAACCGACGGTGTTGAATGGTTTGTTCAATGTGTCGACAAAACGATTTGAAAAGGATTTGATAACCTTGGTCGTTTGCACATTTGTGACTGACCTCCAAAGGATAAGAATTTAATTTTCGACCGTTTAATGAAAGCAATTTGATTGATTGTTTCGCAGTCAATCCCGCGTGCAATTGTAAACAATAAACCTTGACCGCATCACGATGCTGAGGTTCAAAGTTCCAATCAACTAAACGAATCACGTCGTCAATTGTTTCATGGTTGTCGAATAATTTTTTGCGTTTTTGTCGCCCTGGAAAGGTGACTTGATTGATTTGTTTTTTCATTTGGTTTCAATTTGGTTATGGACAAATATAATAAAAAAAACGAATGTGCAAATCAAGACATGAAAAAAGCGCACCGTTTCCGATGCGCCTAAACCTAAACTAACCTTTGAAAAAACAAACTACTTTATCAGTAGATAAACAAAGTTACTTAAAATAAATGAACCAACCGCGCTTTTTGTCCTTGATTCTTGTGATGTATAAAACCCTCGATTGCTTTTGGTGCGTGTTGATAGCCTTTGATGTGATGCCATGAATCAGTTCCAGACGGTGATCGAGTTGTTTCAATACACACGCTCATATAGTCTTTTGAAACTTTGTGATGCAAATGCCCCGTGTAAATATATCGGTGTTTGCACTTTGTCCAATCCTTTGATTCGTGTGCCATCAACATTGGGAGGTCGGCAGTTTTTGCGCCGTCGCCGTGTGTCGCGCTAATAAGATTGTTATACCAAGAAAAATATTTCCGATGGGCAATTGAGCAATCAAATGTCACGTCTTTGCATTGATTGAAATGTGCTTCGATTAGTGAGGCGATAAAAAAACCAGTCTGGTAGTCGTGGTTCGACGGTGCGTGAATTACATGAACGGGTGCAACCGCTTTCAATTGATTGATTAGGTCAACATACAAACGTACTCCCGTCAAAAAGTTATCATACCAATTACCGTCAGTTTCTACCAATGTGCCTTTTGTCGTCTTGCTTGGTGTGTCGGTGTGCAAAATATCGTTTCCAATAATCAAAAGAATTTTTTCAATATCCCATCCGCTTGATTCTTGCAAGATACCGTTGACGCCATCTTTCACCCTTTTGACCGCAATTTGTTGGTTGTAATCTTCACCCGTTTCAAATGAACTGCATAACTTTCCGATATGAATGTCGGTCGGTGATATGACCAAAAGGTGACCGTCTTTTGATTTGGTTCGTTTTTGTGTTGGGTAATTTGGCGCATAATCTTTGAATTGTGAAATCAATGATTCTTTCAGCTTTTCAAATTGTTGCGTCGTTTGATCTTTGAATTTTGGGTTTTTGAAAAACAAACTTGACCGATCCGATTTGATCCAACCGTGCTTTACGTCTTCAATTGGAATCCCTTGTTTGATACTTTCGTCTTTGATGCGTCGAAATTCCTGAATGATTTCCAATTCGTCATCTTTTAACCGTAGTCTTTTATTTGCCATATCGATTGATTTTTTTGTTTGCTTCAAAATAGATATATATCAATAGCAAAATCAAGATTGAAAACACCACAATCCACCAAGAACGATTTTTGTTTTTTGCTTTGGCTTCGGTGCGTTCAATTTTCTTGTCTTGAATTGACAATTTGAAATCGCGTTTTGATTCTTTTTTTTCTTTTCTGTATTCTCGGCGTTTGTCTTTGCGGGTGATATACCTGACTTCGCCTTTTTTGGTCACAACCCTTTCAATCGTTTTTGTGATTTCGATGAACACCGTGTCGTTTTTGGTGTATTCTATGACCTCAATAATGGTGTCGCGGATTGTGTCGGCGCGGTGTGTTATGACTGCGCCCTTGTCGATTGCTTTTTGCGTTTGCCTCTTTGCTTTATTGATATGAAATTGAGGTGAACAAGCAACATTGAAAAGAACAATGATGATCAAGTATCTCATTGCTTGTAAATATAACAAGAATTTACGATAGTATCAATTAATCTTTTCTTGTAATCTTCGGAAAGCATCAATTTTGCGCTTTCTTTATTGTCGTGAAATTCAGCTTCAATCAGTATTGCGGGGCAATTTGTCGCCCTTAAAACGTAAAAGTTGCCATTCTTGACACCTCGCCATTTTGAAACCCCGTCGAAGTTCTTCAAAAAATTTTGTTCCAGGATGTCTGCAAATCTTTTTGAATTCATTGACGCGGTTGGTGCAACAAAAATTTCGTTTCCGTGTGCGCTTGCCCAATCAACACCATTCCCTGATGCGTTTGAATGTAGTGAAATGTAAACACACGAACGGGTTCTTGCATATTGATTCGCACGGTTTGCGCGGTCGGTCAATGAAATGTCACGCCAATCGTTGACAATGTCAATCGCATCCATCCCCGCATCATTCAAAGCCTGAACCAAACGACGCGCATTGTCGCGGTTGTTTACACCCTCAAATAAAACAAACGGTGAACCATTTGCAAAGGTGCGGTCATCCCATCTTGGTGAACGTTTTCCGCTTGTTACATATTGCCCCGCGCGGTCGTGTTCGTTTGGATATGTTCCCCCGTGACCTGGATCAATTAAAAAAAGAATTTTTTTCATGATTGTTCATTTTGATTGTTGCTTTTGATTCGTTCATAAATGCCACCGCCCGCAAGCAATGACAAGAACGTCAGCATTTCAGCAAGTACGAATTCAAAGTTTTCTTGATTCGTGTATATATACGTCAAAGGCGTCAATACAAAAACAACCATGTAAATAAAAATGAACCGCTTTGTTGACCGTTTTATGATGTCGCTAATATATCCCCAAACGGCGCGCATCGTTATTTGTCAAGTTCACGTTTCTTTATTTTGTTGTCGAGCATTTGACCTTTGATGCGATGAAACAAAAAGAAAGCACCACCCAAAGCAAGGAACAATTGCAACCAATCGTTTACTTGCTCTAAAGTAATCCATTCGTATATCTTTATCATACCCGTTGCAACAAGGGAAAAGATACCCCCTACATTCGCTTCATCGCTATCCATTAGATCTTTGAGCATTTTAGATTTCGTATTTCTTTAAACCGTCAAGTGCGCGTTCCATCAAATTGGCTTCGCCCTCATAATTCAAATTTGACACCGCAATGTTTTCAAGTTCAACACCGTATAGTTTCGCATTTGAAGTTTCCAAGGTTACGTTCAAACTGATTTCATTACGCAAGGCGTGAACAATGATTGAATTTGCATCAACCTCAATTGTCGGGTTTGCGATTTCTGTATTGAATTGTGGGAATTTGTATGTTGCCATTTTTTTTATTTTTTAAATTATGTTAATGTTGTTCCTGATACTGTGAAGTTTCTGACGGGCATTCCGTAATATGATGAGGTTTTACTTCGCCAAAATAGATTAAAATAATTCCAATTATAAGCAGCAGCTTGTGATACTGGATCGTATGGATAAGAAGTACTTGCCCACATCATACTCATCCAATTTCCCGAATTGAAAATATTAAAAGGATTATATAAATGCGGCCAGCCACCAAAGTTAGTTACATTGTATAATTCTCTTATGTTCGCCAATCTCCAGCCACTTGTATAACTTCCAACAGTAAGAGAAGTACAATAGCTTAAAACATTACTCCAAGTATCAACGCTTGATAAATCTGTATATCCAAGTACATTCGTACCGTTATAAGTACTCCAATCAATAATTATTTTATTCGTGTAAGTCTGACCGCCCAATTCGTCCGTGAATCGTTCCAATGTATTAAAAGGATTTGCAGAAGCCAAAGTAAAAAAGTCCGTTGCTCTACCCGCTTGTATGTCTCCGTCATCCTCAGCCGTATAAGAAACTGTTTGGTTCGTTTTCATTAAAGTTGCCCCTATTGGAACTGCACCGCTACCGCCACCTCCGCCCGCAGACGGAATACATCCCGTGTTCGTTCTTAGAAAGTCACGGAACGTTTCAATTGTATAATTTGTTCCGTCATTATCAACCCAATTAACCGCATCGGATACGGGGATCAACAATTGTTCACGCTCAACTTGCCCTTCCGAAATTAAAAAGTTTCCCGCCGTTTCATCATATACGGTTTTGCTTATTGGGAAAACTCGTTGAACGTTTTTTGAATCAGTCACGACAACATAGTTCCCAGATTTGTACATTATTTTTGACATGGTTCTATCCTTTTAATTCGTTAAGTTCAGCGTATATCTTTAAAAGTTCCGCTTCCTTTTGTTCTATTAATTCTTCTTGTGTCGGTTCATTTACTTCGATGAATTTCACTTCGACAAGTCCGTTGTCGTCATATATTTCTTGTCTAATTTGTGCCATAATTTTTAAGATTTTCTAAATGTTATACACGGGATTCTATTGTTTGTAAAATTGCCACTTGTTAAATTCGGCATAGTTGTCGGTAAAGATGAAAAAGTAGACGGGAAATAGTATGCCGAATGGGCTTGTGTACTTTGTGCGTGTGCAATAATTGGAAATAGTACGTCTTGATTATTATTGTAAGCCCTTAATCCAATATTACCATTTGAAACCGTAGAAATCCAATAAGTTTCGTTTGCGTTAAATGTAAAACTTAATCCCGTTAAAAGTTTGTTGCCCGTTGTATCTGCTGATACAGTTGCGCTTTCAAATAGTTTTGTGTTTGGTTGACCGTTAGCATCCGAATATATCACTACTTTTAAAAGTCCACCCGCAAGTGCGGTTGAAACTTGAATGAAACTAATTGCATTAATTTCTAAATCATAGCCTGGAGTAAATGCCGACAACATTAATTGACCGCTTCCAATTGTGGTTAAATTTGATGCAAAACCGAAAGACACAGAATAGAAAAAACCCGTTCTTGGTTCTGTCAAAACGTGTGTTGCGGGCGCACCACTTCCTCCGACGGCTAAGTCGCCACTTCCTAAAACCGAAGTTCCGTTGATTGTTTTGATGTTTGTTGCACTTACTAAGGTGTCTTGCTTGTCATCAAGTTCACTTTGTAAATCTGTTTGATCTGACAAAGTTCCCGTGATACCGCCCCATGAAGCACCGCCACCGCCACCACTTGACAATGAACTTGAACCCGTGTTCGTTCTTAGAAAGTCACGCAATGTCGATTCGGTGTAGTTTGTGCCGTCGTTGTCAACCCAATTGACTGAATCCGATACGGGGATGATTAGTTGCTCACGTTCGACTTGCCCCTCTGATATCAAAAAGTTTCCCGCCGTTTCTTCATATACCGTCATACCAATCGGAAAAACTCGATCAACATTGTTGGCGTCAGTTACTACAACATAGTTTCCTGATAAATATATTACTTTTGCCATTTTTTATATTGTTTTATTTTTGTTTTTATTTTAATTGTTCAACGGTATTTCACACAATCCGATTCGTTCAATGTCAACCGACAAACGAATTGACCAACCCGCAGTATAATCAAGTAGATAATTGTTGTAAACTTGTGCGGGGTATGGTTGTTCCGATTCAAGCACTTTGACCTCATCTTCCAACCATCGCGTCAAATCTTGGTTTAATATCATTAGGGTGTCATTTAAGACATCTTCAGTATTCTTTCGGTCTTTCCGTAGTCGGTCAAGACAATAAACGTTGACGTCTAAAGTATTGGCAAATTCTTTTGTGTCAGCACCGACGGGTTCAACAAATAAAATCGGGAATTCAATTTCTGCCGTTGATAGGTTCGGCAGTTGTTCCCGAAATTCAGAAATGAAACGAATCCCGACCTTGTGATTGTCGGCGAATTGCTTCAATAGATTTGTAAATTGTGAATACCCAATCATATGAACAGAATGTCAGAATTGAAATTATTGTCGTCTTGCGGTGCAATGATCGCGGTCTTGTTTTGCTTGTCAATGAATTCAGGAAATTTCGCTTTGTTAGTTCTCAAATAATCAACAAGGAATGATTCGTAAAATTCCGCTTTGTTTTCGTAGTGCGTTTTGACAAATCCCGTTTCGGTCAAATCAACGCTTTCGGAATTGTCACCGCTTTGTTTTTGGATTCCTTTGTTCTTTATTTGATAGGTCAATTCGACAACGCAATCCGAAGTCGCACGCCATGCAATTGCGGGTTTCATTTTAGAAACAAGAATTTCTTCGTCAGCCGTTAACGTTTGCGCATTGTAAGCAAGCAACAAATGATCATAAAAATATGAACCGAGAATTGATTGCATCCAGGTGTCGGATGCCACGGTGATGAAAGGAACGATTTCATTTGCGTCGATGTTCTTTGTCAACGCGGTCGCTTGCTTCAAATATGCTTCGGTAACGAAATAAGTCAATGCCATATTTTAATTATTTACTTTTGAAATTAGTTCTTGCGCAAATTCTGACGCCTCGGTTTCATCCTCAACCAAACTTGCAACCGTGTCACCGCCGTCAACCCTTGGCAAGTTAGCCATCGCACGCACTTCGTTTAATGTTAGTGATTCAAGTATTTTATTTGCAAGCAATGGTGACATCGCTGAAAGTATTTCGGCGGTTTGATTGACTTGACTATTGTCACCCTCAACAATAACGTCACCGATAATTTGATACCCATTGATTTGAAACTTGCCTTTTGTGTCAGTTATTTGACAAAGCGTTTGACCAAGGTTTTCCATGATGTCACGAAGTGGGAAAACAACATTTTTTTCCCAAATGCCGTATGACATTTCTAACTCTTGCGCATTACCCAACGAACCCGAAACCTTTATCCCCATGATTGACGGGTTGATTTTGTGAGCAAAACAAACCGCATCTTTCAATTCTTTTGCCGTTTCTGTGAACAATTTGTCGTTTTGATTTGTCGGTGCGTTTACTACTTCGGGAGTATTTTCAAAACCGTCACCCGTTAAAACTCCGACTTTCCCCGCATTTTCTGCGCCCTCATTCCCTTTCAATCCATCAATAAAACTTTGTTGTTCTTCTTTTGAACCGAATCGTTTCGGGCGTCGTATAAAGACCGACGGAAAGATTGATTGTTGTATGTTGTTTTTGTGTAGGAATGACATTTCACCATCAAGGAAACACCAATTCAACGCACTTGAATACGTTGGAATCGGATAAAAGTCTTGACCTGGTGCATCGTCTTGCATTGTATAAAGCACCTCACCATAATTTCCCGCGGGGTTGTATGGTTCAATTTGTCTACGCTTGCGACCGTTTGCCCAATCGTCAGAGTATTCAAACGAACCGTCAAAGTTGTATCGTATTTTTGACGGATCGATTCGTGTCATCTTCAAAAATTTCCCACTATCCGAAAAATTCATTAATATATGAATGCGTCGGTGCAAATAAAAGTCACGACACAAAACGTTAAACATTGAATTCAATTTGTTTTTGCGCATGAACACACGAACGTCGATGTTGTTCTTTGCACTATCTTCGACGGGTTGCACCTCAATACCCCCACCCATCACGGCGTTAGTTGTGAAGTCTACAATTGAACCATGCAACGGGCTTGTGAAATACATTTGATTGAGCAGTTGCGGAAAAAGATTGTCTTGCCCGAAATAAATGACGCCCGTAGATGACCATCGAGATTGAACAAACGGAAGTGATAGGTTTCCTTTTCCAACTTTCAAAAATGGCGTGTTGAATGCTTGCGGTGATGTTCTTGCACCCGATCCGTTTGCGTTAAATTCTATTCCAAAAATCTTCATAAATATATATCTGTTAAAATGTCATCACTTGACGAAACGGTCACGATTCCAAAGTTCACGGGTTCACCTACGACGTCGCTGATTGTCGGGTTGATTGTTTCCGATTGATATGCAGTATAATAATATTCACCTTGTCGCAATGTGGTCGTCAATTCAAATTCATTGTACCTTTCTTTTGTCGTGCTTGTGTCGGTCGGTGTAAATGATTCGACAACCTCATCCGCAACATTGAAAATTTGAATCAAATAGTGCGGATTGGCAACCGTTGTTTTTGGTGCAAATGTCACAACGATGCTTGTTGATATGTCCTTTTCAAGTTTTATCATATCAGTATAGTATAGAAACCGAATTTTGTTTCATAAAAAAAGGGATGAACATTGTCACCCCCTCTTTTGATTGTTTGATTTTGTGGTTTCTTGTTACGGAGTGTAAGTGGTTACACTATTGTAAACCGTTGCGTCAACTTCTTTTGCAAGTGAATCATCTTCACCATAGAAAGCAACATCGTATTTTGAACCGTCAGCACGGTTTTTCCCTGAACCACCTCCAATAGTTTGAAGTTGTACGTATGGAAAATACCAAATTAGACCGTTCAAATCTTTTACAAAAACGTAAAGGTAACGAGAACCCGCGCCCAAAATATTCAACGCTTTTGATTTTTCTTTTTCTCGTCTTGGTAGCATGATTGAAACCGTTCGGTTGACAACGTCAACACCCGCTTCGATTCCGTCTTGCTTTTCGTCTGTATATTCGGAATATCTTCTTTTGACTTGTATGTTGATAGGAGCAAACGCAACAGTCATCGCAGTTATTTCCCACGTTGATTCGTCTGCGGTGATTGAAGATACATCTTCCATGTCACCAACATAAATCTCGTCAATGCCTCCCGAATTTCGTGCGCACCCTAATGCAATCTCCTCGAGTGTCGTGCAGTTTTGTATTGGCATATTTTTAAAATTTAAAGTTTGTAAATAGGGCGGAACGAATCCCGCCCTTTATTAATTAATTTGTCTTATGCTTATGCACAATCCAATCCGTAAGTAACCCACTCGTTTTCGTCAGCAGTTGCCGAGTCATTCAAGAAGTTGAAACCAACTTTGAAGTCAGAACGAACACGGATAGTTTTGTCACCCGTTGTTTTTGACAAGTCAATAACGTTCAAATCTTCAGGATCAGAAACTAAGTCAGCAAGGAATACATAATTGTCAGCTTTTGAAACTGTCATTGTGTTGTCTGACATTCCCGCACATACCGTCAATTTATATCCAAGGAAGTTTAATTCAGGATCTTGCGCCGTGTAAACTTCTGCCGATTGAAGTGCAACCGCTAATCGGTAAGAATCCGCAACGTTTTGAGAAACACACCAAAGTACGTCTTCTTTTACTTGCTTGATTCGTGTTGGAAGTGCATTATACACCGCAGTCAATTCAGCAATAACAGTTGAACTGTTGATTGTTGTTCCCGCCAATCTTTGAGCAGTTGGGATTGATGCACCGCAAAGTTGCTTTTCAAGACCGTCACAAAGACCGATGAACGTTGATGGATCAGTTGCATCGAAAGTCACCGCCGTATCACCTTGCCACGTTAAAACCTCTAAAAGGTCAGAAACGTTTCTTGATAATTCAGAGTACATGAAAGTTGCGTATTCTGCTGGCATCCATTCACCGTTTGATCCCGCTTTCATCCAATCAGCAAGAAATGATGTTTCCATTTCATACATACACAAATCAGTTCCGATTTGAATTTTGCAAGGCTCCATCTCTTTTGCTCCAAGCGCTGTATTTCCACCTTGGTATTCACAATCTCCAGGGAATAACAAAGTACCGAAAGAAAGATTTCCGATTTTTGTTTTCTCTTTGATGTTCAAAACCTGACGGAAATATGAACTTGATCGGTTTTCCAAAAGTGCTTTAGTATAAAATTCTTTTGGGTTTACTTGTAGCAACGCTTCGGTTGCTACGGTCATTGACATTTTTAAATCTCTTGTTGCCATTTTTGTTTTATTTTTGATTTTTGATTCCTACTTTTTTGATGCGCTAAATTTCGCAAACTTTGAAAGTTTTTCACCCATCAAGTCAATTCGACCTTTTGGTTCGTTGCTTGATAGTTGCGTGTTGCTTTCGTCAGCTACTTCAACGTCTTCGCTTGCTTCAGCTTTCACGTCTGCAACCATGTCGTACAATTCTTTGAACTTCGCGTCGATTTCTTCTTTTGAATAATACGCTTCCATTTCTGCTTCGTCAGCCATTTCAACTTTGACTTCTTCTTCTTTTTCTTCGTCAGCGTATTCCGTTTTGGCTTTCGCTTCAACAACCACTTCTTCTTCTTTTTCTTCGGTCATTTCAACGTCAACTTCTTCTTTTTCTTCAGTTGCTTCAACAACTTCTTCGCTTGCGCTTTCGTCAATTGGAACGATTGAAACAATCTTATTGCACTTGTATTCGTTTTCTGTTCCCTCGTTTTCGATTACCTCCTCAACGGTATAAACAGAATCACCAATCGTATGAACGCCAATCGGCAATTCAATGTGCGCATGAGGTTTCCCGTCTGCTTCCATTTCGACTTCTTTTTTTTCGTCTATCATTTTACTATTATTTATGGATTTTAGTTTTTCAATTGCCCAATTGACACCTGACGTGCCACCCCAACCAAGCCAAGCAACGCGCCCCGCATCTTTCCAAGGTGTGTTCTTATTTTCTTCGCTGACTTCGGCGTTCTTTTCGTGACGCTTAAATGATGCCATCCTCGCGATTGTGTCTCTCGAAATATTTTCACCCTTTGCAAGTTGATTCGCCCTTGTCCAACCGACGCGTGTCATCCCCTCAACTTCGTCACCGTATTCGTCGCGCCAATCCAAAACTTTTTGAGCGTTGTTCTTTGCGCTTTCGGGATAGTCGTTGTAAGTTTCTTCAAGTTTGATTTCTGACATTTCTAACATTGCCGAATGACCATGAATTGAGAAACCCGTCAACCCTCGATTCACATAATCGTGATAAACGTCTTTGTCGGTGAATTGTTGAACGGCAAACCAAGTTCCTTCAGGTACGTCGATTCCGTATTGCGTTTTTGATTTGTCGGTTTCAGGATTAGTCACAAGCCACGTTTCTAATATATAAGCGGGAACGGTTTTGCTTTCGTCGTGTTCTTCATTGAATACTTGTTTGCCCGCTTGCTTTTGCATAAAGTCAACGAATACCGATTCAATGAATTCGGTTGTGACTTTGGCGTAGTATTCTTCCCCCGTCAATTCGTCTTTTCGATAAATGTTTCCAGGTGTTAAAACGGGCGACGCGATTCGGTGCTTGATGTCGTCTTTGAAAAATACGTTTTTGGTTTGATCACTAAATGCAACGCCTTTGATTTGGATTGCGGGGTTTTCCGTGTTTGCTATTTGAAAGATTGCAAGTTCGGTGTCTTCTTCATATTGTGGATCAATGGAAAGCGTATATGTTGGAATCATAACAATATAGTAAAAATGTGTATTTTTGTATTAAAAATTTAAAACTATGTTAATTTTCAATCTTGAGGGTGAAGAATTTAAATGCCCAACAACGCCCGACGAAATGAGTCTTGCTCAATTCGATGAAATAATTGCAATCAGCAATGACGAATCACTTGGATCAATTTCACGATGTTTTAAAATGCTTGAATTTTTTGGTGTTCCCGAAAAGGTTCTTGATAATCTTTCACAAAAAGAATTCGTCGAGGCATATAAAGCACTGGTCGATTATGAAATACCGATTGACATTGAAAAATCTATTGAAGTAAATGGGCGAACATACGAGGCGTATAACGGTGACGAATTTGAATTCAATGCCCGAACAATCGAATTGATTGAAATTGCTCAAATGAAAAATGACAATCGTTTTGCGTCGTGGGTGATGGCAGTTGTTTACAAGGATGTTGATTTGTCTTGGACTGAACACAAAGATTGGAATCACATCAAACACAAAGCGAATTTATTTCGTAAGGAATTGACGGGTGCGCACGTCATTCCATTGTTGCCACGTTTGGCACGCCGACAAATGACACAATTAGAAGATGCAATTCAAAAAGATTAATTGGTCAGACGTTTCGATTCGTGACTTTCAAGAACTTCACGACATCATGAACGCAACCGACTTAACACCGACGGGTTTTGTGTTGGAAGTTGCTGACCTTTTCCATGAATTTAACGACGACCTTTCTGAAAAGGATTTGAAAAGCCTGAAAGATTCGATTTCATTTGTATCGACACCTTGCAAACCAAAAGCAAAACAATCGGTCAACGGTAAACCGATGATGCAATTTAGTCGAATGCCGTTGTCGAACTTTATTGAATTGGATGTGACGCTTGTTAAAAATGATTTTTGTGATGCCTTACCGATTTGTGCGCAAATTATTTATGATTTGGGTGACGAAGTTTTTGACTTGCCCGTGACCGATGTGATCGGCGCGGTTTTAAGTTTCGCCGAATACCGTCAAAATGTTTATTCAAAATATCCAAATGTTTTCATGGTTGACGACGAAGATGACATTGACGAAACTGACGACATTCAAGATGACGAACCAAAACAAGACGTCGCAACGGGATGGTTGAAAATAGTTTTTTTGATGGCTGAGGGTGATTTAACAAAATACAACAAAATAATTTCATCGCCTCACATTTTGGTTTTCAATTGGGCGTCGTTGTCGGATAGTCTAAAATCAAAAAAGGCGTCAGGTAATTGATCAAGGTTGATTCATCAAAATGATTTCCGACGGTGACAATGTGATGTTGTCAAAGTTCAAAAGCGGGTATTCATTTTTAAGATATGCGGAAAAGTAAATTCGGAAACGGTCGGTCGTGTTTGCAAATGACCGTGAATTGATGAAATCATTTGTCACCTGGAAACGTTCGTTCAAATAAACAAGATAAACTTCGGCGTAAACTTTGACCGTGAATGTATAATTTGCAGTCATGAACGACGCGACGTTGTAATCAATTTCGGCGGTGACGTCAATTGACGAATAAAGCGCACCCGTGTCAAGTAATCCTTTTCGACGGATGTCATCTTTCAATTTTCTTGTGAATCGGCGATCCACGTCTTTGGGTGTTCTAAATGCCATTATTCAAATTGTCTGTCAATTAACCAATCAATCCACTTGTCATAAACTTTATCCAATGCCTCTTGAACTCGTGGTCGATTGAATGTTTTGTCGGTTATGTTTCGCGGTGCAATGTGTCGCGTTCCCTTATCTACAAAGATATAGTAAAATTGCGAATTCACGTCTTTGATGAAAAAGATGTCACGACCGAAGTCATAACCGACTTTGACTTTTGTCGTGTTCTTCATGCGCCCCGTTCGAACCGCACCGACCTCAACAATTTGTTTTTTGATTTCGGCGTTTATCGTTCTGGTACATGCCCCCAATTGCGATATGAATAATTGACGTGAACTCAAAGGGTGCTATTTTCAAATATTTGCGCTTGCTTATCCTTTGACGTGCTGAATTGATCCAATGAAATGACCGCTTGCACCGTCTGTTGTTCTTGCCCTTGTGCTTGGAAGAATGTATTCAAACCGTTTGCCTGACCAAACAATTCAAGGTTCGGTGTTGCTTGTGCTTGTGCGCCACCTCCGACACCACCACCGACATCACCACCACCGCCACCGCCACCACTTGACGGCGTTGTTGTTGAACTGAATTTTGTTTTTTTAATATTTCCAATATTGACAAGACCTTTTGCAATGGCAATACCTCTTGCTATATTCGCACGAATTATTGAACTTGGATCACCAAGAACATACTGTGAATTATACGCTTTTTGCGCACCTACAAAAGTGTCAATTGTAGCCGTACCGATTGACATTGCCTTGTTAATTTGAAACGCCTTTTTTTGTGATGCTTCACTTTTACCCGCAAATAAATTCGCAACATCACCCGCAAGTTGTAAGGTATCTTTAGCCGTTTGTATTATAAAACTTTTCTTCTTTTCTTCGCGCTTTTTCTCTTTATCTTTTGCGTCGGTGTCGATTTCTTCCAAGTCGTCAACAAGTTTTTGTTTCATTGTTTTTTCAATGTTGTTCAACCTTTCAATTTCGGCTTGTTTTTGTTCTTCGGTCAATGCACTATTTTCAGCCATCAAGGCAAGTTTTTCTTCTGACTCCTTATTCAATTGTGCAATTTCTTGTTCAAATTGAAATGTCCTTTGCGCTTTTTTCTTGTCGTCACCCTCCGCCATCAATTTGATTGTCAATTGATCTTCTTTTAAATAAAATTCAGTTAACTTTTTTAAACTATCTTGATCCTTTTTTTCGTTGTCTTCTTTTATTTCTTCGATTCGTTTTTTTTCGTTGTCAAGAATTTCTTGATTTGTAGAATTTAATAGTTTTATATATTGCTTTGCGTATTTTTTTCTTTCTGCCCTTGTTAAATCTTCGTTCGTTTTCAAGTCTTGTATTAGCCTTATGTATTTTTGATTATTGACAAGAATTTCTTTGTGAACACTATCTTGCATTCTTTCAAATTGCAAATCTTGAAGTTCACGTTGGGCGTTCAATCGGTTTTGTGCATATTCTTTCGCGTTTGCAATTCGTTCTTTTTGTAGATCTTTTTGCGTTTCTGTTTCGTTAATGTCCAAAAGCATTCGATCGGTCGTTAATTCTGCAAGTGCTTGTGTCGCTTCGTGAAGTTGGTCGGATTGAAGTTGATATATTTCGGTATTTTTACTTGCAAATGTCGACAGGGCTTTTAATATTTTTGTTTGCAATTTAACCTCAGCTTCTGCTAATTTGATTTTTTTATCAAGTAATTTTCTTTCAAGTTCAATCGTGTTTTCACCTCGCGCCTTTCTAATTTTTATTTCACGACTCATTGAATTCGTAACGGCTTCAAATGCACGTTTTTCGGCTTTCGCTCTAAGTTCGGCGTTCTTCTTTGCTTTCTCCGCGCTTTCTTCACCCGCAAAGTCAGTCAACCCAATCCAATCAAGGAAGTCTTTTATTGCGTCAACGACAAACCCAATCGCCGCACCAACCGCATCAAAGACAACTTTTATGATACCCAATGAATCAAGCAATTTATAAATACCGACCGCAATTGCCGTAATGACACCAATCAACAAAAACAAAGGATTTGCCAAAATCGCTTTTCCTAAACTTATAATTGTAGTACCTAAAGACTTAATTGAACCGATTGCCTTGCCGAATGTCATTTTGCTGACATTGTTTGAAAGCGTTGACGCTTGCTTGCTTGCCGTGTCAAAATCCATTCGTGCCAATGACGCGCCGACCTCACCAAGACCGTCACCGAAAACCGAAAACCCTTTGTTGTCTGCAAGAATATCAACTTGCTTGTCAACCCCGATAATGGTTTGACGCATTGAAACCGCTTCTTTTTGTAATGCAACAAATTCTTCGGTGTTTGCTTTTCCCGCAAACGCGAGTTCATACATTCTATCTTCAAGTTCACCAAGACGCGACGAAAGCGGTGCGGTGTCCTTATAAACGTCATCGAACTTTTTGCCCAAGTCAAACTTGTCCGTTGCGGTGTTGATGTCTTTGACTTGATCCTCGGTTTGTTTCAACGCTTTATTCAAGCGATCGACTTCTTTCGGATCGGTCGCCGTTTTCAATTCGTTACGCATCTTTAAAATTTCCGCACTCAAAGAACGAATTCCGTTCAGGTTTGGTCTTATTTCTACGTCAATAACTTTGTCAGCCATATTTTATAATTTATGGGAATGTATAATGTTCCAAATTCCGTTATTCGCAACAACTTTCAAGCTTTGGTCTTTTGACAATCGCACGTTTGCGGATTGGTCAATTGATGAAACCGACGCAACAACCTCGTTCCCCCCTTGATTCACGTCTTTAATGATTAGACTTTCGCCCTCATACAAATCGGGATCGGGCAAAGTCAAAGCGATTCCCGTGTCATCCAAATAAACAATTTCAACTTCGTCAGGGTTGACCGTCATGCTTGTTGTGATTTGTGCGGAAGTATATTTTTTTGATTCGTTTAGTTCGGGTATCTTTTCACCGTTTACATAGTAACCCGATTCGGTCACGATTTGGTCGCTTCCAATCACGACACCTTGCACATTTTGCCCGATTACGTTACCCGTTCCGACGACGCGGGCAAGACCTTGTGAATAGTTTATATTATTGATATCGTAAACGTCAAGAATGATTGCGTTGATTGGCGGGTTTGGATCAACCGTTGTTCCTCCGTTAGTCACGTCAAACGTCGGGAGTGAAACCTCTTCGTCGGTCGTAATCAATTCGACCTTTGTCAACCCCGCTTTGTTTGCATTGTAGTCAATCACTTTGTTAATATTCCAATATGCGTTTCTTGTGAAAATTTTATCGTTTAGTTTGATGCTTGCGATGTCGGCACTATTCAAGTCAAACATTGCGGTCAGCATTTTGCCCGAATTGATTTGCGACATTGAACGACGGAAATGCAAGTTGAACAAATTGTTGTTTGTCAAATTGATTCCAGGATAGAAATAATAATCACAAACGGCGAAATTGATGTCAACCGTTGGATTGTAATGGTCATCAAAATGCGAAACCGTCGGGTATGTTGTAATGTTTGCGATTCCCGTTTGACCAAAGTCATAAATATTGTAATTGTTGCAAGTGCTTGCACCGTTGTGCAATAGTATTCGAATGTTGTTTTTTGGCGCACCCCCAACCATTGACGGAACAATTGCGTTGTTTGGTGCGTTCAACGTCATCGGAGTAGGTGAAAATATTAATTCAAGTTTGTCGGTCTTTTGCTGAAATTCAGAATCAAAAATGAATTCGGCTTGTCCATAGATTTTATTGATTGTGTTTTTGTATGTTGTATTAAAAACGTCTTTGTCTTCTTTGTATGTGAAAATTTTTCTTTTACTTCCGAGTTCGGGCAAGAATTTAATCAATTGATTTTGCTTTTTGTCAATCTTCTTTTCCCAATTCAACGTGCTGCCTTGGTCATAAAATGCGTCACGCGGTTGATAGATTATTTTGTTCGGGTTGTTTGGATCGGGGTAAGCCATCAAAAAAGCCATATTGCAAACCGACTTGATAAAATCTTTTTGTTTCACCTTCTTCGGGATGTACAAATTCATGTCTTGTTCAAAACCGAATCCCGTCGTGTTTGCGGTCGTTTCAATTTTTATGTTGACTTGATTCACGTCAATTCGAGGGTTGACCGTCACGTTGCTACCTGATGGCAATTGACTATCTTTCCATTGTAAAAAAGAAAGCGGAACACCAAAAACCGATTGTGCTTGATTAGTGTCAAGTTCAAATGTTAAAACGTCAGTAGGTAAAACGTTGCCGATTGGAATGTTGATTGTTGCCGTTGATGTTCCGATTGTTGTGTCACCATTTGAAATTGGTGATTGATTCACGGCAAAAGGAATCCCCGAAGTGCCTAAAGTAATATTAGGATTTACCACTTGACCTTGCGCAATCAATGTTGTTCCGTTCTTATATACTTTCCAATCACCCAAATATCGAATTGCTTGGTTTGGAAATAGGGGTGACGGTGCAAGGTTGACAAGGTAAGCATCACCCCCACTTGTATTGTCAAGAATATAGTCAAGATCTATTTCAACGTTGAGGTTGATACCTTGACCGCCTGACAAATAAATAGGTACGTCATATGCACCCGTTGACGGCGTGAATAGGTTTGCGTCATCTAATGCCTCCGACCATCCTGAAATTGTTCCACCACCGCTTGAAAATGACGACTTGTTTGCGTGAACGTCATAGTTGTTTTGAATCAATGGTGCTTCACCGTTGTAAGGTATCACCAAATTGTCAAAGATTGCCCAATCAATAACGTCGTATGAAAAACCGTTTGTCGCATGGATTTGGTCAAAGTAGTGTTTCACATATATCGCGGGGCGAAAGTCTGTGAGCAAGTATGAATTTGTATCATTCACCCCCATCGGGTAAACATACCCATTCGTCACGTCATTTGTAAACGATGCGAAGACGTTCGTTGAACTATATGTGTGATTTAAATATGTGAAATCCAAATCGGTCAGTTCCTTGCCTCCGATACGGGTGAACAAGTCACGTTGTGCCGACTTGACCAAAATAACATAACCACCATCTTGTTGCGTTGCGCTTGTGTTTTGTGATTCGTTTATTTCAACCAATTGCAAAAAAGCATCCTCAACAATGACTTCACCGTTTTGAAT
>JACSEG010000023.1_pt1 | contig 29038 bp, 38 predicted proteins | sample 8225521 | NCBI WGS metagenome assembly JACSEG01 (sample SAMN15705060, study PRJNA637333) | viral metagenome | isolation source: viral RNA from sea star tissue | host: Pisaster ochraceus | place: USA:Santa Cruz | collected 2018
GTATTGGAGCAATAGAGGTTGATCTATCGTCACTAAACTCGTAGTAACATTTAGCACTAATAGTAGTTTTAGAAGTTTTAGTAAAATCTAAGTAGTGAAGAGCTTTACGACCTTCTCTAATTACTGGAATTGCCATTGAGATAAACTTGTTACCTGCCATAGTCATTCGTGGATGATAGCCATGTTTAGAAAGTACATTAGCTCTTTTGATAATTGAGTTTTGGAATTTGTTGAATTTCATAATAGTTGTTTTTGTTTGTTTGATTATTACTATACTAATATAACAAAAATAATCGACATAAAAAAATATTATGCCAATTATTTTCAAATTATTTTTTAGAATGACTCTAAGCCAAAGTCTTGAGGGTTTTCTACAATCTCTTCTAACATGTCGATTGCTTCTTCTAAAGAATAACATTCTACACCTTCTATAAGATAATAGTTAGGTTCGTCTTCGTCGTAGTCAATATAGATAGGCGAGTCTAAATCGATATCATAGTTTTCTAAGCCGATTGAAAGGCCATCGCCAATTGCGTACTCAAAGCCAAAGACTTCAAATTTGTCAGAGATTGTTCTCGGAGCGGGTAATGTGTTTACTGTGTTCATAGTTTTACTTGTTTTGATTATTACTATACTAATATAACAAAAATATTTGACATAAAAAAATTATTTAGCACTTTTTTTCAAATCTTTTTTATAGGACTCATGTAATTCGTACAAAACCATCCTCTTGACCATATCAATATCATGATACGGGGAGTCTAGTAGATCTTGAATCCATATTTTAGTGTCTTCGTCGTTGTAAGACTTAGTTAGTTGGTCTTCGACCCATTGTAATTTAGTCATTTTTTCCATGTTTTACTTGTTTTTAGTTGTTATTAGAGTACTAATATACACAAAATATTTGACATAAAAAAATATTTGAGTACTTTTTTTCAAAAAAAGAAGGAAAGAGCTAAAACAAGGAAAAAACAAGGAAAGACAAAAAGCAACCCTATGAGCTCCAAACAATCATTTCTTTATCTTTTTCCTTCTTTCCTTCTTTCCTAGAAAATATAAACCTTCTTTTTTTATACTTATAGATAGTGTTCCAAAATATAGGGATCAGAATTACAAGGAAAACAGGAAAACAGGAAAACTCTAAGTTTTGTCATATATGGACCAAAGTATATCTTTTATTGTTACGGTGCCATAATGGCATCAAACATAACTAAATAAATATTCGTACACTATGACTGCAAACCAAGCAATTAGCAAGATCCGTGTTCTATTAGGTGCAGACGTCGCAGAAGCCGTAAAGGTGGAGTTAGCAGCAGATGTATTAGTAGATGGTACTAATATTGAAGTTGAAGGTGAACTAGAAGCTGGTAAGCCGTTGTTTGTTGTTACTGAAGAAGGTAACATCGCAGCGCCAGCAGGAGTACATCAGACAGTTTCAAATAAGTTAGTAACTGTTGGAGACGATGGCGTTATCGTTTCAGTTGAAGAAGTTTCTGAAGAAGCATCCGAAGAGGAAGTTGAAGAAGAAGTTGAATTAGCTGAAGTAGACGTTGAAGTCAAAGAAAAAGAACTATCGGACGAAGAAAAAGAAAAGATGGAAGAAGAAGTAGAAGTGGAAATGGAAGAAAAAGAAGAAGAGATGATTGTAAAGATCGTTGAAGCCATGAAGCCTTACTTTGAAGAAATCAAAGAACTAAAGGAAAAAGTAGTAGAAATGGAAGGAGACTTCAAGAAGTTTTCTAAAGAGCCTGCTGCGAAACCTATCAAAAAAGCTGAAGCATTCACAGCTAACAAGATGAGCGCAATAGAAAGAATCGCAAAGATTCGAAAATCAAAATAAAAATCATATAATTATGTCTTACAATTTAGCAAACCTCCAGACAATGAGTGATGAATTATCTTTTGACCTTATCTCAAAAGCAGTTCTTCAAACAAACGTAATGGAGTTCGCCACTATCAGAAGTGGTTTGAAATTTGGCACGACTACCATCAATCTTTTAGATGCAGATATTTCTGTAGCAGATAGAGCTTGTGGTTGGAACGCAGCCGGAAACTTGACGTATTCACAAGTGGATATCGATATGCAAGAAAAACAAACAAAACAAGCTCTATGTCCAACCGACTTGAGAGATTATTATTTAGCGAGCAAGCTTTCTGCTTCTGCTCATGCTGAAGAAATTCCATTCGAAGAGGTTACAGCAAACTTATTTGTTGAAAAAATCAAAAACTGGAATGAAACTTACTTAGGTGGAGCAATCCTTACTGATGTAACAGTTGCAAACGGTGCAGCAGATTCAGGTCAAACAGTAGCTTCTACAGCAGGTACTATCGTTGACGATGTAATGGACCTTATTGATGCAGTTCCTGCTTCAGTATTGAACAGAGAAGATCTTGGTGTTATCATGTCTCCAGCATATTACAATATGTTGAGAAGAGCACTAATTTCTCAGAATTTATTCCACTTCAACCCAGCAGGTAACTCTAACGAGGTATTATACATGCCAGGTACAGACTTCAAAGTAATCAAATCTTCAGGATTTACAGGTGATGGTTTCATCGCAGGTCCTTTAGCTGACATTATCGTAGGAGTAGGTTTAGAAGATGACTTCGACCAACTAAACATTTTCTATTCTGCCGATAACGACGAAGTTCGTGTAATGGGAGCTTGGAGAATTGGTTTAGGGATCGTAGATGTAACTAAATTCTCAAAGAACGGTACACTGTAATCAAATAATCAATAACTAAAAAAAAATACTACTATTATGAGTTGTTCAATAACAAGTGGAATCACACTTTCATGTAAAGATTCACAAGGTGGTATCGATTATTTGTACATTGCAGATTTGCCTACATACGATACCATTTCATTAGACGTTGACGGATTGGTCACATCATTAGATGCTGGCGGAACTCCTGAAACAATTACTTTCTATAAGTATGAGGTACCAAAGCAGTCGTCAAGTTTTACAGAAACTATCAATGCAGATAACACTGCACAGACAGTATTCTATCAACAAGATGCTCTTATGGTCTTCACAAAAATGGAAGCGGCTAAACGCGATCAAATCAAACTATTAGCTCAGAATCCAAAATTACTAGTTGTCGTAAAAGACGGTAATTCAAAATTCTGGTCAGTAGGAATTTCTCGCGGCGCAGAGCTTTCGGCTGGATCATCAGCTACAGGGACTGCATACGGCGATCGTAACGGAGGAGAAATCACTCTAACTGGTTTAGAACCAGATCCATCTTACGAATGCGCACCATCTTTTGTTGGTGAGTAATATTATAGATATCCCGTTCTTTCATTAGAATGTTTCTATATAAATGAGAAAGGGTTGCAGAAATGCAGCCCTTTTTTTGTTTCATTACAACTCGCTCAACAAGTATATCTTATAGTGTATAAAGAAATACAGATAAATAATTATATGCCAACACTATATTTCCCAACAAATAACAAACCACTAGTTACGTTTTCACTAAATGGTGATTTTACATCAAGTAATTTCAGCCAATGGAGAATGAAACTAACTAGTAAATATACTAATAAAGACTTAGGTACATTAGAATATGACCTAAATGTAATACAAGCTAACGAACGCTATACAGAATTTACTTTTTCTTTGAATGATTCTGAAGCTATTAGCGAACTAGAAGCTTCAGGCTATTATACATACGAAATATTTGGTAGAAATAGCGGTGGTGGTAGCTCAATTCTTACTGATATCCTATTAGGAGAAGGAGAACTAAAGATGGTTACAGAAAACACGGCAAATACCCAAAGAAGTAACAAACCTGAAACTATAAAATACAAGACTGAACCTAACACAGCAAAGTCTTACATAATCTATAACTAATAATATGCAACAGAGATACGCATTCAATTCAAGATCGTTTGAAGCAATTCAATTGCCAGTGATCGCAGAAAAGAAAGGTAAAAATTGGATAGACTTTGGATCTAATAACTTATATCCAGATTTACTAATAGAGCTATTCAATAATAGCGCAATGCATCACACAGCAATCGAAGCTAAAGTTGATGCAATTACAGGAGAAGGATTCAAATACTTTGGAGAAGACTTCTGTAACAGCAAAGGAGAAACTATTGATGAGATCTTCGCAAAAGTAGCATTAGACTACACCTTATTTGGTGGCTACGCACTAAATGTGATATGGTCACGAGATGGAGAAACCATCGCGGAAATGCATCATTTGCCTTTCAACAATGTTAGAAGTGGTGTTTTAGATGATGATGAAAATATAAATGAATATTACTACTCAAGCAATTGGGCTCAGCACAGAAAATACAAACCAGTAAGTTACAAAGCTTTCTCGCCTACAGATAATAAAGGTGAAGATGCCTCGCAAATCTACTACTGCTTTGACTACACTGTTGGTAATTTCTATTATCCTTTACCTTCATATGTTGGTGCAATAAATGATATTGACACCGATGCAAGAGTAAGTCGCTTTCACAGATCTAATTTACAACAGGGCCTCGCTCCTTCCATGATGCTTACATTCAAAAATGGTATACCAACACCTGACGAGCAAACGGCTATCTGGCGAGATATCGAAAAAACATTTGCTGGAGAAGATAATGCTGGTAAGTTTTTCGTAAACTTTTCAGAACCTGGACGTGAACCAGATTTACAAGCTATAGAAAATGCAAATGATGACTATTATATAACACTTTCTGCCAGGTTATCTCAATCCATATTGACTTCGCATCGCATATCCAGTCCTTTACTATTAGGTATAAAAGACGCTGCTGGTTTCTCAAATAATGCTGATGAAATTCAAACAGCATATAATCACTTTATGGGAACTGTTATTATTCCACAACAAAAGAAACTAGTAAAGACTTTCAATAAGATAGTGAATATGACTGGAAAGACTGTAAAACTAGAAGTAATACCTGCAGAGATTTTATACACTGTAGAAATTGATGGAGTTACAGAAGATATTATACCAGATTCAGAACCAAATCAAAACAACGACTAAGATGGCACAAACATTATTTGTAACAGAAGACAAACTAAAGTCATTTACAGGGATCGAAGAAAATGTAGATCCTAATATACTTTACCCTTACGTATTACAGGCTCAGGATCTAATGATCCAGTCTACGTTAGGAACTAAGTTATACAATGCAATTGAAACATATATTATAGACTACGTAACTAACGGTACACCTATCCCTAGTGCATACAAGACACTCCTAGATGATTATATCGTAAATACTACTATATACTATGCTTACAACTTTGCAATACCTCATATCAAATACAGAACAACTAATAAAGGTTTACTAAGTGGAACTTCAGAAGTTGCAGAAACTGTAGCATTAGATGAGGTACAATTCCTAATGAATCAAATCGAAAGATCAGCTCAATTCTATAACGAAAGATTGAGAGATTTCTTAGTAGCATATCAAGAAGATTATCCTGAGTACCAATCATACACTAACAAAGATGGTATGGCACCAAGAAGAGGTACATCATATTACACAGGACTAGCCATGCCAGGAAATTATTATACATATTGCGATGACTGCGACAACTCAGACGGAAGGATCAACATCCCGCTCAACTAGAGCACTAAACAAAACATAAAGAAGTTATCATTATACTTCTCTAAACAAAAACCAAAGAAATGAAAGGAACAATAGACAAATTTCTTGACAGATACTCTAGTAGAAAACTAATGGTATTTGTTATTGCAACCTTACTAACCTTATTCGGTGATGTTACATCATCTGACTGGGTTACTATCAGTGCTATTTACATCGGTGGACAATCAGTTGTCGACTCGATAGCAAAACTAAAACAATCGAACTAAAAAGTATATCTTATACTGTAACATAATAATAACAACAAAAACTAATGGGACTACAAAATAGAGAATCCTCTTACATTCAGTCAGCATCTAATAGATTAGATACAGCGTTACCACAAAACATGGAAGCAGTTACTCCTAATGCAACAGCATTTTTAGAAGAATCTGCACTATTTATTGATAACAATGATACACTAACTATTGAGACTGGTGGAGGACAAACATTGACAGTTGCTTTCGACAAAGGTTTTATACCTGTAAGAGTCGTAAAGGTAACTGCACAAACTGGATCAGCAAACATTTACAGACTATACTAATATGGGAAATCTCACAGGAAAACAGATAGATCAGACCTATGATGGTTTGATCAAAACAAACGACGAACAACCAATAGGAGTTATCCTAAAAGGGTTGCAAGATGGAGTTGGTAACGATTTACCTGTAGAAGTTTCAACTGCTGGTATAAACTTTACTGGTGGTGTATCTGGTGATAACGATCACGTATACTCTTTTCAATTTGTAAACGATGGAAATGATATCGTTTTAGAAATAGAAGAAGCCGATGCAAAAACAGGAGCTACAACAACAACTAGCCTAAAATTTATTGCAGGATCTAACGTCACACTATCACAAAGTGGTGGTGATGAAATAACTATCAATTCTACAGGTGGTGGAGGTGGTGGTGAAACATATACTATAGGAGTAGATGAAAGCGTACCAGATGGTATAATAACACTAACAGATTCACAAGGTAATGTACAAGAAGTAACCTTCCAATGTGATGGTAATATTACAATGGACGTTGCAGCTGGTTCTAACACACTAGATGTTTTTGTTGCACCGTATGATATCTCATCTGCACAAGATGGAACTGATGTAGATATAAGTTTGAATAGTACTTATGGTAATTCAAACGTTACATTAGAAGCAGGTACTAATATTACTCTTACAAACACTGGTAACAATATAGTTATCGATGCAGCAGGTGGCGGTGGAGGTAGTGCAGGTCTAGTATCAGGAACTGGTACAGATTCAATGAAATCAGACGCAGCACTAACAGGTAACCCAGCAACTGCTCAAGGTTCAAATAGTATTTCACTTGGGAATGGATCTCAAGCTGGTGGTAATGCCAGTATCAGTCTTGGAAATGGAGCAAATGCTTCAGGTAATGAAAGTATGGCTTATGGAGATGGAGCGCAAAGTACTGCTACATCAGCCGCTAGTTTTGGCCAATATGCCGAAGCGACAGCTACATATGCTATTAGTTTTGGACGTACTTCAGTTGCCTCGGGTGATGGCGCTGTAGCTTTCGGGCAGCAAACTTCGGCCGCACAAGACGGAGCGGTAGCAATGGGCCGTCAGGTTACAAGTGACACTGCAGATACTACACACGTAAGAGCACTAAAAATTGTTGCACCAGATGGAGCAGCATTAGGAGGTAATGGTGTTACATTCTTATCTCCAAACGGAACAGACGGTAAAGTTACACTAACTGATAATGCTGAATTAGCAATAGACGGTGTACCAATTCAACCAGGAGCTGCACCATTTGGTAGTAGATATCAAAACTTAGAATACAGTTCTACAATGGGAGGTTATCCTGCTAACTTTTTTGCTCATCATATGCAACCAGTAGTTGGTAGACCATTCATGTCACAATCAATAGATCAAAATGACTCATCTACTTTATTTGTTAGAGCATTTGCACAGGTTGGTCAAACAATGGGAACAGTAGTTGTACCAATGTTTGCTGGATCACCTTGTGATGTAGTTATTGATTTATATACATGTGATGCAAATACTGGTTTACCAAGTGCACAAGTATACACACAAACATATGCAGAAACAACAGGTAATGAAGGTTTCTATGATATTGCTCTAAGTAGTGTTTTTACATTTAGTCAAGATGCAGCTAGAGAAATTTGGGTAGGAGTAAGAACAACCGCAAATAGAAAACTTGCACAAATAAGTGGAGATAACGTAATACACTCTATGGCATCTTATGGTGGATATGGTGGTAATGTTGCTGGTTTTACACCAATCAATACATTCTACTACAATGGCTTACCTCTTCCAGCAACATTTCCTACAAATGAAGCATGGAGCGGTAGAGACGAACTAACAATGTATTTCTGGAAACCTGTAATATAATATAACTAATATGGAAAAAGATAGTAACAAACCAATATACATTCAACCGTCAATTTATTTGTCGCTTGAAGATCAAATAGCTTACAATGAAGCTTATTTAGTTGAACTAAAAGAGTGGTACGCTAAACAAATCCCAGCAGAATAATATGTATTATCTAAATCTAAATACAATACTAAACCAATCAGCAGGAGGAGCACCTACATTCGCACCAGAGGCGGACTTTATAGGTTCACCTCTTTCGTTGAATCAGAATAATACAGTCAACTTCACAGATCAATCAACTGTAGATCCTTTAGGACCTGCAATTACTGGATGGTCTTGGGTATTTGAAGGTGGTACGCCAGCAACTTCTACATTACAAAATCCTACAGGTATATTATACCCAACAGATGGAACTTATGATGTAACACTAACTGCTACAAACGCAGATGGTAGTGGCTCAAAAACTAAACAAGATTATATTACTGTTTTAGCTTATGTACCGCCAGTTGCTATAGATGAATTTAGATCAGGTAATTATGGTACAGTGTATACACAAGCTAATGTATCAAACGAAATAGTAGGAAATTATTCAACAATATATTACTCATAACAATATGGAACAAGAAGAAATACAAGAAGAACAAAAGTCAAAAGACATCTATGGTTATATTTCAAAGGATCAAAACTTTGAAGCATGGGCAACATATGATGACACATCGGCTGAAGACTTAGTTGATGCTCCTCTAACGATGCATCAAATAGAGCCAGAAATATGGCAAAACGAATTATACACAGGTAAGCTAGTAGATCTAGATGCTTATGTAAGAACTAAATACACACAAGAATAATGGCTGACTTTCACGTAGATTATATAAACGGATCCGATTCAACAGGAGCAGGATCAGCAGCGAATCCATGGGGAACTATAGGATTTGCTATGACAGAATCATCGGCTGGAACTGGTGATACTATAAAAGTTGCAGGATCAGGATTGACAACAGTAGACGCTGGAGCAGTCCTATCGGCGGCAGACACACTAACAACATCATCAGATCTAACAGGAGTTATATCTGTAAACGATATTGTACATGTAATGCCTAATGGAGAAGCAGAATATCAAGATTGGCCAACATTTTCAGTAGTTGCAATTACAGCAACATCAATACAATTTTATTGTGATTGTTATTTACCAGGAGATTTCAATGGAGTAGAAGGTGGAACAGGTACTTATACTATCAAAACAATAGATGCTATTTACGAAACTACTACTACAGATAATCACGGTACTGGAGGAATAGGATGTGATGTTATTGGTGGTTACAACACAGCATTTACTGCCATTGTTGGACTAACTTATTTACTAAGAGGAAGCACTAATGCTGGTTCTGGTTCAGGTAATGCATGGCAAGCTTCACATGCTATTACACAAAGTGGAACACCACAGGTACCAAACTATGAGAACTTTCACTTTTCAAGATTTTCTAAAGGATTTGATGGCGGATACGCTGTAAGTTATTGGGCTACTAATATGCATTTCCATGGTTGTACTTCAGAAGGTTTCTCAACTGCTTGTAATATTTACAATAAAAACGGTGGAGCAGCTAAATTATATCACAGTAATTCACAAGGTAGTAATGGTCTTACTGCATATCAAAGAGCTTTCGTAGAAAATGGATATGTTCCTGAGTTAGAATTTCATGCTGTTGTAGGTAATAGAAACAACGCATTGAAACCAGGTATTTATCTAACAAAATGTGTAATGTGGAATCCAGGTTTCAATTCAAATGCAGGGCCATTTGGACAAGGAATGAACTTCAAAGATTTTTCATACTTCAAAGATTGTGAATATCATGGTAATATAATTGAATCATTTAGAGGTGGAACTATATCAGGTACAATTCAACATGTAATACTATGTAGAAATGGTGGTGGTACAATTGATAGTCTAACATTACTAACTGGAAATACTACATCAGAATATTGGTGGTCATTCAATACCCCATGTTCTAGCGAGAGCGCTAATAAAATAAAAGCAAAACTAAAAGTGCCAATCTCAATGGCATCACATCAAATCTATTTACCTGGTAATAGAGATAGCGATGGTAATCTTTCATACCAAGGTTCTAGTAAAGTAATAGAATACACTGATGGTACTTATATTATAGGTGCAGGTACATGGGAAAGAACAAATACTGTAGATCAAGAAACAGGTAATTCTTGTAGAGAGATTATTGGTGGAAGTAGAATGGCGTACGGTTCAGAAGATCCTGCTATATTTTTAGCAGAAATAGAAAAAACTGCAGCTAACTACCCTACATCAATTGAAATTAGATATAAAGCTACAGGTAATGCTGGTAATGGTTTTGGAACTAGATGTTACTATATAGGTAATAGTGTTGGTGCAGATCTTACTAGTAATAATGCTCAACTTCAAACAGATGATACTTGGAGAACACTAACATTTAGTATTCCTACTGATGCATTTGCACAAGCAGGATGGGATATGATTCCAATAGGAGACGTATTCCAAATCAAATGGACTTGGTTATACTATAATGTATTACCATGTAAAGTCTTAGTAGATTCAATTACTGTAAGTTACTAAAAGAAAAATAGATATATAAACTGTAGAGAACATCACCCCGCTGTTATTGCCATCAGCACTGTTCTTTACTCATGTTTATACCTGACGTTCTAGTCAGGGTTATTTAGGTTGAAAGGGTTACTGTTCTAGTAGCCCTTTCTTTTTTTGAAACAAACCCAAGAATTATGAATATATAGATTGTAATGTATTTTGGACGATACAGTGCAAATTTATTATTTTATTTTTTTGTTTAGGAAGGTACTGATGTCATAACGGTGCCTTCCTTTTTTTATTTGGGTTATTTGGAAATTTACGCAAAAGTAAAAGATATATAAGTTATATTGAAACAATTTGATCTTTCAGTGTATAATAACTAAATATAATAAAAATAAACAAAATGGACAAACAACAAATCCTCACACAAATGGAAAATCTACTTGAAGAACTAGTAGACAATTACAAACCTAACTTTGTATTAGACGGACCAGTCGGTACAACATTAGACGTAATCACAACCAAAGAACTAAATGCAACTCAACGAGTAATCATGTTGTATTTATTATTTGAATGCAAACACAATGAAGAAGCAATTCTTCAACGAGATATTGTAGAAGATCTCGGATTTAGTAACAAATGTATCAGAGAAAATATGGAAACATTACAAAGACTCGGATACGTCAAACGTGGTAGCAAGATCTACACTTGGTACCCGCTCTAAAAAAATATGTATAATAACCACATGAGTAAAAAGTTTTACAACAGACACGAAATCAAAAAAGGTTGGAATCATAAATTGAGTCCAGTCATCAGAGAATTAGAAATCTCTGATTTAGATAAAGAATGCTTACAGGCAATTTGTAAGTTCGGCAAAGTCTTTATCTACAAAGGTAGAAATAACGGTCTACCAGCAAGTCTAGAACCACAATTAGGTTATAGACCCAAGAATGAAGAAATAATACAATCGTTCAAGACCTTAGAATCTAAAGGCTATGTCAGATGTTTAGGTATAGATTTAGAAGGAAAGAAACAAATTGTAAATTTCTCATATAATGAATTCGAAATCAAAAAAGATGCTAATCAGGATGCAGGCAATGTAACGCTTCCTAAAGGACTACAGCAACTATTTGACGACGAGTAAACAAAAAAAACCTAATTATTACATGACAGAAAAAGAATTCTATGAGTGCCTCTTCGATAGAGGTGAACTCACAGTACATGGCGATAACATCTTCGCTACACGACCTAGTAAAGCAATTACTAATGGTATCAAAGCAACTAAACCGTTCTTTGTTATCAATCCAATCAAAGAAGGAAAGACACGATCAGTTGAAGGTGTCAAAGCCTTTAGAAACTTCTTATTTGAAATAGATGACGACCAAGATGGCAACTCTGTATCACTTGAGATTCAAAAAGAGATAGTCCAGGCAGCACAACTTCCATGGTCTACATGTACATTTAGTGGTGGTAAATCGCTACACTGGATCATCTCTCTACAGACACCTCTTGAAGATGCTGTAGAATATAGAATTTGGTGGAAGATGATGGAATCTATCCTAAATAAAACCGCAAGAGGTTTAGGTTACTCTCTCAAGTTCGATAAGAATGTAAAAGATCCATCTAGATTCTCAAGATCACCAGGTGCAGTACGCATCGACAAATATCAAATACAACAATTACAAGGAGTAAGAGGTCGTCAAAAGAATGATGATGTTATTAGTTGGTTCAAAATGAATCAAACACACTTTGAAGATTTTGTACCTAAACCTACTCAATTTGAGATAGGTCAAATCAATGAACTTGCTGATGATGTTGTCAAGTTCCGTTATATTATAGATGTACTTATGAAGAATCAAGAGTATGTCAAAGGTAATGGTAACAATTGGCAATTTACATTTGCTAGATTAGCAAGAAGATGTGGTATATTAGAACCAACAACTCGTAATCAAATGTTACAATATTGTGGTGAGATCGATCATAGAAATCCAATTGAAAGTGCTTACTCAGATAAGTACTCTCAAGACGAACCTATCTATGTAATGACACCAGAAGAAAGAGGACTCTGGGCAAAGCAAAAAGCTTTAGAAGAAGAAACAATAACAAGAGATGAGATAGTTCAACAGGGTCGCTCTGAAGAGTACCTACACATCAATGGCATACATGATTACATTAGAGTCGGTACTAGCTACTTCAAAAAATCAAAAGAAAAGCTTACACCTTGGAATAAAGAAACTCTAACATCAGATTTTGGTGGTGACTATATCAAACAATTTCCAGATGAACTAAAGTATGAAGGTTTTGTAAATCAAGTAGAATTTATTGAAGAGACTAAAAGAAATGATAGACAATATAATAGATTCAAAAAACCAGAATGGCCTGAACTTACTAAAGGTAAATGGCCAACTACAGAGAAACTACTAAGAAAAGTATTTTCTGATGTAGGTCAAGATCAATATGAAGTAGGTCTAGATTGGATTCAATTACAATTGACTAAACCTAAACAAATGTTACACTGTCTTATACTAGGTTCAGAATCTAGAGAAGCAGGTAAAGATACTTTTATCTTATGGATGAAACAACTGTTAGGTAAACACAATGTATATTTCTCAGATATTGAAAACTTTCTAAAACCATTCAATAGTCCATATGCTGATAAGTGTCTAATAGCACTCAATGAAGTAAAGTTCTCATCAATCAATGATGGTTCGATGGAAAAGATAAAACAGTATGTTACACAAGACACAGTACTTATAGATGAAAAGTTTCAAGTACCTGTAGAATTAGACTATTATGGTAAAGTAGTTATGTTGACTAATAATGTACATGACTTTATGAAGATCGATGATGAAGAAAATAGATTCTGGATTAGAACAATGCCTAAACTAAATAAGAAGAAGGACTTTGATCCTAACTTTATGACTAAGTTAGAAGAAGAATTAGGTCACTTCTTACATTACATTACTAATAGAAAATTACATACTGAAGGAAAACAAACTCGTTTTTACTTATCAGATAGTGTAACTCAAACAGAAGAACTTGCGAGAATTAGAGAAAACTCAAAGTCTAGTTTGTATATGGAAATACACAGTATGTTAGATGATACCTTCTTTCAAAGAAAAGATGTCGATGACTTATACTTTCTAATAGGTAATATCAGAGACAAGATCGAAACTCCTAATATAGGTATGAAACAAATCAAAATGTGTCTACAAAAAGAGTTTAGATTAGTACCAAAAAAACAATTGAGAGTCAACTCATTTTCCTTGGAAGAGAGAAATTGTTCCTACTTTCATGTAAAAAGATCAGAATTCTATCAAACTCCTGATACAACTCCAGGTCTAGAAGACATATTTACTGTCTAAAAAGAGAGAAAAAAGAGGAAAGTGACAAAAAGAGGAAAAAACAAGGAAAGACAAAAATCAATCCTGGTTTCTCTAAAGTTACTTTTCTCTATCTTTTTCCCTCTTTCCTTCTTTCCTAGTAAAAATAAACCTTATATTTTATTACTTTCTAATAGTTGTTTTTTTATAGGGGTTCCAGAAAACTAGGAAAACAGGAAAGAAGGAAAAGGCCTAAAGAAAAACGGATAAATAGACTATAGACTATGAACCACTACAGACGCAAATTCATCGACAGTTTTTCAGGTTATCCTAACTGGGATGCTAAAACAAAAGCACATGCTATCGAACTTCTAGTTGGTAAGTATGCTTATTGGCAATCTCGCGACACACATGGCATATCATATTCTATAGAAGAAAGAATAGAAGAGATTAGAGAACAAGTAGAACAAGACTTAGAAGAATACTTGGAACTAGAAGATTATGAAATCTGTCAAATACTAAAAGACGTAACCGAAGTACTAATATGAATATAATGATTCCTAAATTTGCACAAGAGTGTGATGACATAGGTCAAATGCTTTGGATAGCATTTATGGCTAGAGTAGCAAGCGATGTAAAATATAAAGATGGATTTGTAGGTCAACGCTATTTCTTTCAAGCTCCAGATGTCAGATACTTTTTTAGAAAGTTTATCTCAAAAACTACATACCTAACAGAAGGAGTAGAAGCCTATATTAGAGTAGGTAAAGGCTCAGATCATGTTTGGTTTTTAGAATGGTTACAAGGTGAACCTGAAATGGTAAACTATAATTGTAAAAGTGCAGAACACTGTGCAGTATGGGGTTATATGTTAGGTAAGTGGTATGGTAACAAAGAACCTATAATGAAAGAAAGCCATGACGCATGGCCAGAACAACAAGCTAGAGTTATTACCCGTAGAGATGATAGAGATTTCTTTCGCTACTTTGGTGAAAAGACGTGGGTAAACAAAAAAAAGGAATGATCGAATTGCAACAAGATTGGATAACACAAAATTATGATAAGATAGTACAATGGTCAAGAAACATTTGTAAGAACGACCCACTATACGAAGAGTTAGCTCACTACGCTATAGAAAAACTACTAACACATAAGAGATATAGTGAAATACTAGAACGCCATAATTTAGACCCTAAATACGGTCATCTTAGGGGTTTTATTCTAGCTATAATGAGAAACTCTTGGATAGGACCTAAGTCAGAATTTAGTCGTATCCACAAAGCACACAGAGCAGATATAGGACACAGAAAAAGAACAGTAACAGATCAACACTTCCATAACCTACTAAATCAACCAGATGATCCCTATGACCATGAACAAGATTACATACAAGAAGCTATCATGGGTATATTAGAAGAAATGGAATTAGATCTAGAAGGTAAACTATGGTATAACGCTAAACTATTCAAAATGTATTTAGAAACAGATAACTACTCAGAGATAGCACGTAGAACAGATATACCAAGAATGTCGATCTCAAATGCGGTAGAAGAGTGCCGCCAATATGTACAACAACAACTAAAACAAAGAGGAATAATATGATCTTACTAATAATAGGAATGGCCTCAATAGGACATCTAATCGCAGACTTCTTAGAACCATTTCCAGAAATGCCAAACAAACCCTTCAAATGTAACATGTGTCTAAGTACTTGGCTCTGTCTCTTACCAGCTTGTGTACTCTATGGATGGGAAGGCCCACTAATAGCCGCAATCACAGGCATCACATCAGAACTAATATACAAAATACTAAATAGAATATGAAAGACTCAATCCTAGTACAATGGGTTATGGATCACACCAGACTTATTCAATCAACACAGAGACCAACTAAAGAAGAACAGGCAATGATATTCAAGATAGCGAACCTATTAGATGACACACAAACACATAAAGTAACTCAATGTGGTAGATGTTATCAATCGGCTAAAAGAGCTATCATGAGAGGACTTCCAACACTCTTCGAATAAAATACTCAAAAAGTATATCTTATAGTAAATATAATACGAGAACAATATGCCATTCACAAAAGGAGACCCAAACATCAATAGAAGCGGAAGACCAAAAGGTAGTCCGAATCTAATCAACCAAGAGATCAGAGAAGCCTATGCGATGGTCCTAGAGAACAGACTACCAGATCTAAATAGATGGATAGGTCAAGTTGCTCAAGACGATCCAGCAAAAGCTGCAGACTTACTAATGAAATTATCAGAAAGATTCTTACCACTATTAGCACGTACAGAAATTACAGGAGCTGACGGTGCAGATCTATTCAAAAACCTAAAATTTGATTTTGGAGACGAACAGGATTCAGGGACCGACCTTACATAAAGGACAAAGTAGAGTAGTCAAATTACTCAGAGGTAATAGCAAGTATGTTACAGTCGTTGCACCACGTCAAACTGGTAAGACGTTCCTAGCTATGCAGGCTCTGCTATACTGGTCGATCAACGATCCAGGTTGTGTCATCTTTTTCTGTTCACCTACTTACTCACAAGCTAAGAAGGTAATGGAAGACCTACATAACGCCATAGTCCAATCAGGTATTGTCAAGTCCTATAACAAATCAGACTTTACACTCAAGTTCAAGAACGGTTCTACTATCATGTTCAAATCAACTGAGAGAGAAGACTCACTGCGTGGTTATACAGGAGACTATATGGTAGTAGACGAAGCTGCATATCATGGCGAAGAGGTTTGGGGCAGTGTACTAAAGCCGATCATGTTAGTCAGAGGTCGCACCGTACTTTTCATATCGACGCCTAAAGGCAATAACTTCTTCAAGAAACTATACGAACAAGGACAGGATCCAGAGCAGCCTAACTATGCAAGTTGTAGAATGCACTATGAAGAGAATCCACACTTAGATCTAAAAGAACTAGAAGAGGCAAAGAGATCCTTACCACCACATATCTTCGAAGCAGAATACAATGGCTCATTTACTGAAAGTGGTCAAACAGTCTTTAGCGATACAACACCTAACCAGTTTCATAAGTACCCACAGCCTATAGGTAAAGTGTATTGTGGAATAGATTTAGGTCGTGCGAATGACTTTACAGTTGCTACCTTTATAGATGGCGAAGGCAACATAGTAGATATCTACAGAGAGAACCTACAAGACTGGTCACAGATGGTCAAAGAAATGGTAGACAAGATCAAGAAGTGGAATGCTACAGTAATGGTAGAAACAAATTCAATTGGAGATGTCGTCGTAGAATTAGTCAAGAAGCAATGGAGAGATACACACCCTTTTGTAACCTCTAACAAATCAAAGAACGAGATCATAGAAGGCCTTGCAGTCGATCTAAATAATCTAGATGTTAGAATACCTTCGGCACAGTTATTCAGTCCCTTACAGTTTGAGCTAGGTATCTATGAGTATGACTATTCACCTAAGACAAGAACTATTAGATATAATGCACCTCCTTCATTTCACGATGATACAGTAATGTCACTAGCAATAGCGAACCATAATAGAAAACAAAACAAGACCTTAGGTACGTATTCTTACATGGCAAGTAGATAACGTATTTCATAACAAACACAAAGTATATCTTATTACGTAATGAATTTAGAATTTACAGTCAATAGAGTAGAGTACAAGGTACCAGAGTACATAGACATCGAGACATTCGAAAAGGCTATCGTATGGAACCTTGACGACTTACAGAATCTGAAACCCTTTGTGGCCACGATAGTAGGTTGTCCGCTCTCAGTAATAGACAAATTAGATGAAGAAGTTCTAGCCTTTATTACTGGTACTTGTTTACAGAAGATACAAGTTCATGAGAGTGAATTAGAGCATGTTATAGGCAACTATAATCTGGTTTCTTTAGAATCAATTAGCTTTGGAGAATGGATTGATCTGGACACTTATATGTCAATCGGACCTGGAGAGAATCTTAGCAAGATAGTTAGAATTCTTTACGGTATACCACAAGACAGAATTGCAGATCCATTACATTGGGATGCTAACCTAGTATGGGGAGCAGTCAAAGACTTAGCTGAATGGAGAGGTCAAGTCTATAAAGAATATGATGAGTTCTTTGATTTAGGTCAAGGAGAAGACAAGTCACCTAATGCCGAAGAAGATGCAGAAGAAGCCAACATCCAACTAATGTGGTGGGAATGTTGTATGGCCTTAGCAGATGGCGACTTTCTCAAAATACACCAAGTAGTCGAAAGACCTTGGAGAGAAGCACTAAACTTCCTAACATGGAAGAAGGCACAAGTACAAAAAGAAAAACTACAAAATCTAAAAAGAAAGAATGACATACAAAGACGTACTCGATGATCTACTTGATATTTTCAAGAGACACAAAATGATTCAAACATGGGGTTATGGAAACCTCTCAGACTTAGTAGCTCCATTTGTCAAAGAAGACAAGGCTACCGAAGATGCACCACACGATATCTATACAATCGATTATCCATATGCATTCTTACAACCTCTAGCACACTCTCTTCAGAAAGGTAAAAGTACATTCAACTTCAACCTAATAATGATGGAGCAGTGTTCAGAAGATCCAGAACAAGTAATACAAGCACAATCAAATTGCTATCAGTATATTCAAGATGTCTTAGCAGAGATCTATTACAACTATGATCAACAGTTTGACTTTACACTCAATAGTTCGGTAAACCCTTTCAAAGAAAAGTATAACGATACTGTAAGTGGTATGACGGCTAATATTAGCTTAGAGATACCAATGGTCTTAGATGATTGTCTTGCACCATTCGATCCTAGACTGCTAGTAGAATATAGATGGAATATGAATGCCACAACAGAACCAGATCCTAATGGTCAAGTAATTGGAACTAATCCACTTATTATAGGCGCAGAGTATTGGAGAAATCAAATGCCTGCAGGTACTTTACCTTGGAATAGATCAGGTCTTTACTTTGACAACTTCCAACCTTTAGTAATCGAAGTCGAAGGCATCATAGAACAACTCGAAGCTAAACCCCTAGCTAAACCGATTGAGGTGAGTGTATACACAGTAAGTTCAACAGGTGTTATCAAAGATGGTACAAGCCTAGAGCCATCAGTTTACACAGGTTGGCCAAGTGGTAGCACGGCAGGTACTTTCGAATTCACAGCACGTTATGATCAACCCGTACCAAATGTAGACTATGAAGAAGGAGATTGGCAAATACTAACATGGCGTTATGTTGATTTGGATCCTACCATCGATGAGTCTGCTATAAAAATACAGGACAATAGAATCAAAGTATATAGAAAACCATAATGAGTAGAAGTGCACAGCAAATATTAGAAGACTTAGGAGAAGAGTTACCACAATCATTAGGTGACGCTCTACAAGCTGCGGCTGATGAAGCAATAGAAACTGTAAAGTCTAAACTGACAACAGGACCTGAAGCAACTGGAGCACTCATGAGTAGTATACAAGCTATAGTCAATGATAGTGATTATACCTTATCGTTTATGATGAATGATTATGGTTACTATCAAAACTTTGGTGTTAGAGGTACTAATAACACAACCACACAAGAAGGCTTAGATGAAAATACGGCCTTAGCATTTGGAGTCACAGAAGACTATGAGTTTAGTTTCAAGAAAGAGACTAAAAGGATTGCTAAATCAAGTGGCCTAAACTATGGCGCTAGATGGAACATTGCACACGATGGTCTAAATGCCAAAGAGTTTTTCAACATAGAACAGTTTACACAACAAGTAGTGGACATAATCAACGAATCAAATAACATAGATATAATATGAGCGTAACAGTAGCACAACATCCAGCTCCTTACAATTTAGTAGTCTCACCTAACGTATGGACCTTAGAAGGTCTAACCGTAGCAGAAGACTTCTACCTATTGAATATAATTCAAACAAATGAGGCAACAGGTACCTCTACACAAATAGCAACTATTCAACAGCCAGCAAATCCTGCAGGTGTTGGACACTTCGATATACAAAAGATCTTACAGTCTTATATGGATATTGCCTTTGTAGAAACCACAGAAGAAGTTAGCGAAACAGAAGGTATGACAATGACCTATCAAGTAGAATTCGGTTCTGTAACTGGAGATATACCTGATGTTGATGGTACTAGTGCAGTCTATAAAGTCTATGATGGTTATGATGTATGGCAGAATATCAATTGGCCAAGTCAAGACTTATTTATACCAGATCCATTTACAGTGCCATGTCAATTAGATCCTACGCTGTCTACAATATCACAGAGAACACCGCTACCAAGTTATCTAACAAACTATCCTGGTAATATACCTATTCGTTCTAACGTTTACCATACACTCTCATTTTTCAATAGAGTTGGAGGCTATGATCAAGGTACTAACTGGGGAAACAATGAAGCACCATTTGCGGTTAGAATCAAATTCTTCGATGCACAAGAGCAACTTATACAAACTGCAATCTATGGTATTAGTGATCAAACAGGCTTAGGACCTAGAGCTGATATAACTTCACCAGTTGTAGGTGCTTATGATCCTAATGAATGGATTGGAACAGTAGGTGCAGGACCTCAGAATCTAAAAGACGCAGGCTATTGGCCAACACCATCAAGTGCACTATGGAATACAGTGTCACAACAATGGGGTAACTATCAAGTAATTTGGAATCTTGCAACCTCATCAGCACAAGTTAGTTCATACCTTGTAGAAATTTGTTCAGTCAATATGTGTTACTGGGATCAGAACGGACCACCGCTTTCAGGTAGTGCTACTAACTTAGAACCTTACTTAGGTACCTTATGGTATTCAAAGCAATTTGACTTATCAGAACCTTGTACAGGCTATGATCCTATTACTGTAAGTTTTGTAAACCAATATGGTGTCAAAGACTATTTTACATTCGATAGAAGAAATACACAGAACGTTGCAATCAAACGTAATAACTATGACCAACAATTAGGTAGTTGGGATGCTGCTACATTTAGTGTAGATCCACATGGTAGAGGACGTAGGACATTCTCTAGTGCAATCAAAACTACGATGAGTATGAATTCATATTGGATGGACGATGATGAAGCCAGTTGGTTAGAAGAGCTATTCACGTCACCACATATACAAGTCAACTATGAAGGTGTATGGCAACCTGCAGTAATTACAAGCAGAAGATACGAACAAAAGAACGCCACTAGAAATGGCTTGTTCCAATACACACTAGATATAGAATTCGCTAATAACAAAAAAGTACAAAGAGGATAATGAACGTACAACTATACGCTTACGATAAAGGTACAAGATATGAATTAGACTTGTATAAGGAGAGACCGATAAAGATTACACTAAGTGCTGAAGAGATCACAGACCCTACAAGAGTCAACTCTACATTTAGTAGACAGTTTAGAATTCCTGCTACAGCGCCTAACTCTAGGTTCTTTAGTTGGTGGTATACAAGTGGTGTTATAGACTTTGACGTAACTCAAAAGGTAACTGCCGATATTTATGTCGATGGTATTAGATACTCTACAGGTCAATTGAGATTAGTTGCTGCCTATAAGAACGACACGGCTGATAGGATTGATTTTGAGGTAGTATTTCTTGGAGAGACTAAAACCTTTAGCTCACAGATCGGAGATGACTACATGTCTTCTATCGACACTGTAGATACGGCACACCTACTAAATACACAATTTGTAGAGAATAGTTGGGATGATAACTGGGATGCTACTACTACTTACAGACTAAATCAATGGGTATGGTACCCTGATAACGCTGGTATTGGTAGAATGTGGAAGTCTACTATCAACAATAATACAAACCATGTACCAACACAAGGTTCTACACAATATTGGGATTGGAATAATTCATTTACAAGGTTCGAACCACAATTCGTTAGGTATATTGTAGCCGATAGAGGTGCAGACTATGACGATAACGGAGCCTTCGAGCCAGTTAGTGGAGCTACAGATGCATCAGAAGTTGCAGTAGATACCTCAGCAGGTCAAGGTTTTCCATCAACACACAACAAAGCCTTTACAAAAAATGCACATCCTCTCTATATTTCACAGTTTACTCCTATCGTACAAGTAAAATATTTAGTAGATAAACTATTCGCAGAAACAAGTTACGAGTATACTCCTGATTCAGTATTCAATGAAGACTGGTTCAAGACACTCTATATAGATGGCATTGCATCAAGCTTTCCATTTGTACCTTCAGGTAATGGTCTCTTCTTTGCAGATAAGTCATTTGAGTATGATCATGTAGATGGAATAGTTGTATTTCCTAATGTAGAACAGAATAATGCAAATGCTTATGATAACACTACAGGTATTTACACAATACCATCAACAGGTACTTATACATTTGAATATGAGATAACTGGTAAGATTGCAGGTACGTCACAAGTAGATGAACCAGAAGCACAAGCTTGGATTGCTAACAACGGCTTTCCAATACCTGGAACTATCAACTATGATTCAGGTCCTTCGCCACATATCTTTCAGTTTACTAATATTACATATACTGGAGTCTTCTTTGCAGGAGATCAAGTTAGTGCAGTACTACATACCTTATATGGAGAAGGAGATATCTTTAGTGGTTCTTTTCAATGTACTACATCACCTTCACAAATTAGTGTCTCTGATTTACTAAAAACAGATCTAAAGAAAATAGATTGGTTTCGTTCTATTCTAACAAAGTTTAGAATGGTAATGGTACCAGTTCCTTCAAACCCTACACAGTTTACAGTCAAACCATGGCAAGACTACGTAGGTCAAGGAGAAGAGTTTGATTGGACCTATAAATTAGATCATAACAAAGATATCAAATTAGAACCTCTATTCTATGATCAACAAGGTGATATCAACTTTATAGATCAAGAAGATGTAGATGTAACTAACAAATATCAACAAGATACTTTTGGTCAACCATTTGGTACTAGACGATTTGTATCAGGTAACGAGTTATTGAGTGGTACTAGAGAAGTAACTACAGAATTTGCTCCTACACCTGTAAGTCAAATAGTAGGTTTACGTAATAAAGATACACAATTTATTATACCTAAGTTCTATGAACAATCGAGTGACCTAGATGGCGCTGGAAGACCACAGAAGACGCCAATAATTCCTGTATGTAGATTACTATTCTGGAATGGTTTATCACCTACAACCACTAATACGTCACAATCACAAGGTCAAGAGATTACATGGTATTACACTGATGGTAGTAATGACAAAAATTCTTCTGAAGAACCGTTAGAGTTGAATGGTATTTACAGATATCCAAGAGCAAGTTACCTAACAGATATACCTACATTAGCAACTACAGTCAATCTAAACTGGAACAAGCAATATGCTTACTATAGTTCTGATGCTGGAACTGACACAGGTCAAAATGGTAAAGATGTATTTACACTCTATTGGAAAGATTATATCGATAGTCAATTTTCGCCACAAGCAAGAAAGATGACAGCCTATTTCAATTTAGATAACGAAGATCTTAGAACACTAACTTTCGATGATGTTGTCTTTATCAAGGATGCTTATTGGAGAATACAAAAAGTATATGATGCACCACTAGGTGAAGTAGCTACTGTAAAGGTAGAACTAATCAAGTTACTAAAATACAAGTAATCAATTTCATAACAAACACAAAGTATATCTTATTACATAAAAGAAGATCACAAGCATGGCTGAAGTAGAAATCAAAATCAAAATAGACGGAGTCGAATATTCTCAAGAGCAATTGAAGAACCTTGCAAAAGGTGCTGACAAGGCAGAGACGGCTGTAGAAGATCTAAATAAAGAAACTAAAAAAGCTGGCGAACAACAAGGATTCTTTAGTAGAAAACTAGACGAAGTCAAAGAAAAGTTTAGTGGACTAAAAGCTGGCTTTGGAGATCTAAAGAAAGGATTTGGCCAACTCAAAGGAGGACTTACTTCGATGGCTAAAGGTTTCGGTCTTTCAAGTAAAGCAGCAAAACTCTTTGGTACTAGTGCTAGTGCAGCCCTAGCGGCTACTGGGATTGGCCTGATTGTACCCTTAGTTCTTGCATTAGTAAATTACTTCAAGAATTTAGAAGGTGGCGCCAAGGCTCTCAAAAAGGTTATGGCTGGTTTAGGTGCTATAGTAAAGAATGTTGGTAAAGCCCTAAAATTAGTAGTTAGTGGTAACTTTGCAGAAGCGTTCAACGTTATGAAGAATAGTGTGAACGAAGCTACTAGTGCAGTTGACAGTCAGTTCGATGCTGAGAAGAGATTAGCAGATCTACGTAAAAAGACTATTATAGAGAATGCACAACTAAATGCACAAATAGAATCTAACAGAAAGATATTAGAAGATACAACACTCTCTTTAGACGAACGTCTGGCTGCATTAGATGGTGTCTCTGCTGCTACAAAACAATTAGCACAGAATCAAGTTACAGAAACAAAGATTGCCTTAGAGAGCGCTAAAGCACAACTAATACTTACAAACAATTACGAAGAACGTAGAGAGAAACAATTAGAGATTGCAGAATTACAAGCATCACTTATTGATCAAACTACGCAACTTGCCAATATAGATTACGATTCACAAAAGGTAGCAAGAGAAATTAGAACACAAGCTGCCGATGAGTATAAAGCTCAGATGGAAGAGAAGATGGCAATGGAACAATCTAACTTCGAAGCCTTACGAGATCTTAGAGTAGAAGGTATCGCAGATGAAGAAGCTAAAGCAATGGCTCTATTACAAATCCAACAAGAAACTCAAAGACAAGAATTAGTAGATAATAAAGCAACTAAAGATCAGTTATTAGAAGCAGACAAATTATATGAAGAACAAAGACTTGCTTTAGAACAAGGATTTAGAGATGCTGAAGATGAAAAGAAACAAGCACAAGATGAAAAAGACGAAGCTGATCTAATAACAAAACAAGAGAGACTAAAAGAGATCTTAGATCAAGCCTATTTCGAAGGACTTGAAACAGAATTCATGAGAGCACAAGAGCAATTACTTCGAGAAGAAGAGGCTGCAATGGCAGAACTTGCCTTATTAGGTGCTACTGAAGAACAGAAACAAAAGATTAGAGATCAATATCAAACGAAAAGAAACAAGCTTGCTAAAGAAGAAGTAGAGTATAATAAGAAACTAAAGAAAGCAGAAACAGATAACCAGTTACAATTAGCACAAGGAGCCTTTGGCGCTATAGCTAGTTTAGTTGGAGAAAACACTGCCGTAGGTAAAGCAGCCGCAATTGCACAGACAACTATCCAGACGTATCAAGGTGCGCAAGCAGCATATACTTCACAACTTATTCCTGGTGATCCTACATCGCCTATTAGAGCTGCTATCGCTGCAGGTATCGCAGTTGCTTCGGGTATTGCAAACGTAAAAGCCATCTTATCAACTGAAGCACCTGGTGGTAGTGGTGGAGCTGGCGGTGGAGGTGGAGGCAGTGCACCTTCAAGACCTCAAGTACCTACATTTAGTGGTAACACTGGAAGTATGATGTTAGGTGGAGATCAACCAAGTTTCGGAGACTCAAGCGCAGTAGGTGATTTAGATTCAAGTGCAGTAGCAACCGATCCTGGAGATACTAGCGTAGTAAAAGCCTACGTAGTTGCAACTGAAATGACAACAGCACAAGAAGCGAATGCTCGAATAGAGGATGCCGCTCAACTATAAAACGAATATATACAAAGTATGGAAGATAACATCAAAAAGATAGTAGAATTAGAAATAGATTTAGAAAATCTAGAGCTCGAAGAAATGGGAGTTCAAGTAGTCAGTTTCGTAGAAGAACCTGCTATTGAAGTAGACTTTTTAGCATTTAGTTCAGAAGAAGATTGCGAAGATTGTTTTGATTTAGACGAGGCTTGTTGGCCTGGTTATGAAGCAATTGGCACTAAGACAAAGAATGGTAGAGAAGTACCTAACTGTGTCAAGATAGAAAATGGTATGGAATTTGATGTTAGAGAAAACCCAGAATGTCCTGATGGTTACGAACACCAAATGCCTGATGGTTCTTATATGTGTGGTGCTACTCATCAATTTGAAACCTATAACGACTATCCAGCATCTGCAAAGAATGCAGCTAAGAGAGCACTAAAATGGAGAGACGAACATCCTGATCAAAAGTGTGGAACTAGAGTAGGTTGGACACGTGCAAATCAGCTTGCGAAAGGTGAGAATATTAGTGAAGAAACTATCGCTAGAATGTCGAGCTTTGCAAGACATTTACAATATAAAGATGTACCTTATTCTGAAGGTTGTGGAGGTCTTATGGTAGATGCATGGGGTGGACAAGCTGGAATAGAATGGGCACAGAATAAACTAGAAAGAATTAGAGAAGAATCTGAATATAATCCTAGTGGACTTACACCTTATATAGATCAAACTGACGATCTAAGAAAGAAAGAATTTGACAAAGAACATAAGCACCATGTAATGTCTGACGAAGAGAAAGAGATTATACTAAAATGGGCTGAAGAACATGGAGAACAAATCACAGAAGAGTATACACTTTTAGACACTTCTGAGGAGTTCAATACCGTAGATGATATAACTAAAGCCATACAAGGTTTGGACATCTTAGGTAAGCTTGGAATCAAGAAGGATGAGCCTGCAGAGATCAAGTATAAGTATACATCTACTGGTAAATCTGCACAACGTGATTTTTGTAGATCTCTAATGAGATTGAACAAAGTATATTCAAATCAAGATATCATAACACTAAGAGGTTTACTAAGTTCTCTAAATCCTGGAATGGGACCAAGAGGCTCAAATTCCTACAACGTTTTAGCCTGGAAAGGTGGTGTAAATTGTACCCATTTTTGGTCTACCGTAGCTCTTTTCAAACCTGAAGGAAGTAGAAGAGTACTAATGATTGATCAAGGACCAGCAGCCGGCCCAGCAGGTAAATCTAATAACTCTAGTTCAACATCACCAGCAGGTGCAGTAGCGAATAATGCATCACTACGTTTTAGCTTTAGAGCTATAGATGAAGAACAAAGAATAGTCGCAGGACCCCTGATGGTACCTAATAAATTTATACTAAGAAGAGAAGCAGACGGTACACCTTACTATGTGTTCTTTAGTAAAGATACAATCAAAAGAATACAAGAAAGATTCAACTCTAAAGGCTTCCAGAATGTAACAGATGTTGACCACGATGGCGAATTACTTGAAGACAATATCTTATTAGAACAATGGGTTATTGAGTCTAGAGTGCACGATAAGTCTCGATACTATGGTTACAATGACCTACCAACAGGAACATGGTTCGGAACATACAAAGTAAATAACGATGAGACTTGGGAAAAGATCAAGTCAGGAGAACTAAAAGGTTTTTCAATCGCTGGAGATTTCATAAACAAAGCTCAACCTGTAGATAATACAGAAGAAGCTCTATTAGCAAAAGTAGCTACAATACTAAACCAAATTACAGAATAAAAATGATTGCAGAAACAAAAGATTCAATTGCAAATGTAGTAACTATGGCAGCAGCTGGTAGTGCTATGGTAAACTGGAACGGATTACTAACTATGGGACTTATAGTTACAGGTATAGTTCTAAATATAGTTAGAATAATGGCTATAAGAAAGAAAGGTAAGAAAGAGGAATAAAAAAAGACCAAAGATTACAATAACTTTGGCCTTTTTACTATGAAAATGTAAAACTGTAAAATCAATTACAATACTTATACTACATAGTTTTTATTTGTTTCAAAAAAGTTGATGATTTTTTTTAGTCTCTTGTAAATTCTCATACTCACCATACTTATTATAGGTCTTTCCTCTCAAGATATTCTTGATTACATTCCTACATTGGCTATATCTTTTAGCTAGAGAGTTGATCGAGTCACCTTCTAGATACCTAGCTCTAATCAAATTAGCCGTCTCCATAGAGAGCCCAGGTTTATTCCAATTCTTTTTCATATTAGATTTTATTGATATCGTAATAAGTTGCACCTAAGTCTTCTGAAATGTTTGCAGCGACTAGTAAGTTGTCAGTCAAGATATTGATAATCTCGCAATTGTTTTCGCCACGATCGTCTTCAGTCAACCAATGTTGTGGTACTACTGATAACATTTGGTCAAAGAAGTTCTCTGAACATTTCCAAGGTTTCCAGCTCAAGTGATATCCTATACAAGAATACATTGATGACATGATTTGTTTCGAGTTAGACTCGAAGTAGTTGATGATTTCTGATTTGTTGTTTTTCATTTTTATTTGTTTTAGCGGAGTAATCTCCATTAGTATACTACTAATATACAAAAAATATTTGAGATAAAAAAATATTTATGCAATTATTTTCAATTATTTTACAATTTGTTTGAGTAAAGTTTCAAGGGCTAGATCGCCCTTGACAAACTCGGTCCATAATTCTATATTACTTTTCATATTATCCATTTGGGTAGCATTGACTAAAAGTTCCATTAGCTTTTGATTCTTGTATGAATCCTTTGTAACCTAAGTAGTTACATGTCCAAGCAAAGTCAGTTTGATAGAACTCGGTTGCAATCCACTTACTTAGTACTTCTAAGTCGTCTGACTTAGTAATAGATTTTGCAAAGTAGTAAAGCTTGTCGAAATCCCATCCTTTAGGATCTTCGTGCATTAGCATACCTTTTAGAAAAGAACCTTCGCTACCTAAGTCGTATTTATACATTCCTTTTAGTTTAGTCCAAGTCAATTGAGATACTTGTTTCATTTTTGGCATTGTTTTTGTGTTTTCCATTTTGTTTGTTTTTATTATTTAGTTATTAGATTGATTGGTAAGCAACTCTCTTACGAGTTTTAGGGTTGATTTCGCACATAGTCATTTCGTATAAGTTGATATCTAAGTAATATGTAGTTTCTTTGATGTCGTTGTACATTTTTACTTCGAACTGTCTAGCATTATACTCGTCGATGTGTTGAATTAGATCCATATCGTAACATGAGTTTTCGATAATTGATTCGATTTTGATTTGTTTCTTGATTTCCATACTGTATTTGTTTATTTGTTTATTATTATACTACTAATATAACAAAAATAATTGACATAAAAAAATATTTGAGCAACTATTTTCATTTTTTTTAGTTTTTTTTAGAAAGTTAGTTTGTAAATACCTTCAGAATTACCAACTTGGTGCATTTTACCTTCCATTTCTACAGGTATTGGAGCAATAGAGGTTGATCTATCAGACCC
>JACSEG010000024.1_pt1 | contig 28672 bp, 47 predicted proteins | sample 8225521 | NCBI WGS metagenome assembly JACSEG01 (sample SAMN15705060, study PRJNA637333) | viral metagenome | isolation source: viral RNA from sea star tissue | host: Pisaster ochraceus | place: USA:Santa Cruz | collected 2018
TTAATGATGGTCTGTATTTATTACTCAAAGATGATGATTTGGAAGCTGCACCATTTGAACATAAAGCAATACAATCAGTTATATTAAATACTTTGTTGTAATTAATAAAGTCTTTTAACTTAACATAAGATTCAATTCCCATAGATGCATACCCATCCATAAAATCTTTTTTATTCCAATTCTTTTGGTTAAGGTTTAATGTTTGAACATCTTTTAAATTATAACCTTTTGCTATAATATAATAAATAGATGAATCAGCTAATTTAGCAGCAGATAATCTATGTTGTCCATCAATTACTTGCATTTTTTCATTTACAATAATAGGATTCTGTAATAAACCATTTTGTTTAATACTTGATGATAACCTCCTAATGTGCATAGGATTTGTTGGTCTGTTACCTACTATTGGTTTAAAAATTTCTAATTTGTTTGTTTTGTAAACTTTGTTTACTTCTTGATTTGTTTGGTTAAAATAACTCATTTTGTTTTTGTTTTAAATTAATAATAACAAATATACTATTAATTAACTTATAAACAAAATTATTGATAACTATTCGTTTAAATTAATTCTAACTGCATCATTTTCTTTTAGTAGGTAAACTTCTTTTGTTACTCTTTTTTTAGTCCACATTGTAGTATCTGGGCAATATTTCTTTTCGGTCTTTGGCATTTCTAATGTATTTAAGTAATACATATAATTACCTTTTGGATCGTTTACAAAATAAATCTTTATTACATCTTTGTTCAGTTTCATTAAAGCATCGTATTTATCTTTTTCCAGCATCTTGGTTTCATAGTATGTTTTTCTAAATTTCATTTCTATAACACAATCAAAACCTTTAGGTGTTTTACCTTTAGCATCGTATCGTTCCATACCCTCACCACTCCATTGTAAATTCCAGCCATCAAAATTTAGAAGCACTACCATAGCTTTTTCAAGCTGATGTATTTTATTTAACACCATTATTCCAAATTACGTTTAAATCTTTTATCCATTGTTTTATTGTTCTTGGGTTGCAGGTACAAGGTTTGTAGTAATTGTGTTTGTGGTATTCAGCGTGTAGTTTACATACCAATTCAAATTCTTGGTTAGTAATGTGTTGCTTTGTACCCATTCTAAAGTTTTCCCATTTTGCATAGTCTTGCTTATTAAATTTTACCATCGGTCTATTTTTATTTCGTTTAACTTTTTTCTACGTTCATCACAATTACATTTTGTACCACGTAATTTATGCCAAGTATCAACAAGGTATTTTATACCAGTATATTTAGTAATGTAGTAAATAAGGTTTCCTAATTTCATATTATTATTAATTCTTTATTAAGTTGGTGTTGTTCTAATATATAAGACTTATAATGTCTTTTTGGTAATGTTTTAAAATTCTTTTCATTTATTATTTCATCATAGGTTGCCCAGCCTTTAAAAGTAAAAGTTGGATATTCACCAATCATTAATGCGTAACCATCTACAATATGTTTTGCTTTGTTCGGTGATATTGCTAATCTACCATATTTATATATAGTGTTTTTAACATCAATACGTTTACCATTTTTTAATACTGCATCATCTTGCAGAAAATAATTTTTAAATGTTTCAACTGAATCATCAAAATTAATTCCACATAATCTACAAAAAGCAAGTTCAGCACCAAAACCATTAATTGTCATTTCTCTTTGCTTCATATTTTTGTCAATCTTAAAATTTTTTTCAAAGTAACCATTATCATTTTGTGCTTCAAAGTTCTTTGCCATTTCTTCAATAATTGACATATCTTCATAGGTTAATGTGTAAACCATACCAAATTTTAATTTTTGTATCATAGCAGTTTCTTTAGTTTGTCTTTTACCTTATTGTAGGTATTATACAATGAATAGTATTGTATGTATGATTTTCTACTTAATTCAGCAATGCTTTCACCACTATTAATTATTTCAAATACTTTTCTATCATACCAAAACATATTATCTAATTCTTTTTTTATTATTGCGTATGCCTTATCGTAATCAATATCTAAAATAGACTTATCAATATCTACATCTTCAATATTAATAATAGTAATGTTTTTTTCTTTGCGTTTTAAATCGTAAAACAATGACCTTAAAGTTTTAAATATGTAGTAGTAGTTAACCTCATCATTATACATAATATCCAAACCTTTATTTAGTTTTTTATGTATCTTAATATACATTTCTTGTACTATATCTTCTGATGTTTCTTTTGGGCAACCAAAGCTGGTAACTATTTCTATCCACGTTTTGTGCTTTTCAGCAATTAATACCATTGTTTTTTCTACCATTACGCTAAAGGATCATATATATTATTTACTATTTGTGGTAAACCTACATCATTAACTTCAAATGAAAATGTATCAAATGAATAACCCCTTGACCTACCACACTTAACAGTAACCCAATCTTTGTTGACTGTATTTGCTTCTAATGCTATAACTGTTTCTGCTTTCTTTTCAAGAAAACTTCCTAAATGTCCAGTACCTAATTTTTGGCTGCCATAGTTTTGGTGTATAACATTTATAATATGACATTTGTATTTAGCACTCCACTCCATTAATTTTTGTACTAAAGCATTTGATTCTACTATTGAATTGGCATCACTACATAAATCAGCAATACCATCTATTATTATTAAACTTGGCTTATCTATTTTGTTTTCTAAATAGTAGTCTATAAAATCTATTCTCATTTTGTGGTCTATTGACCTTAACCCAAATGTATGATAGTTATTTGTGTTTATACTTGAATCCATTGTTAATGGTCTTTTAAATACCTTTTGACAATGCCATAAACCCTGCTCGGTATCTATGTGTAAAAGATGACCATTACCTTTATGTCCTTTTAAGTTACCCCCATATATATTTGATCCACTTAAATAAACAGATGCTAATAAAGATATAAAAAATGTTTTCATAGTTTTTGGTGGTGCAGTAACTACTGATAAGTTCCCATAAGTTCCTAAAGCAATCGGTACTAATTTATCACCACTTTCAGATTTTAATAATTTTTCACCATAACTTAATGCTACTGGTGGATAGTCTATTTTTTCGTTAATGTCAACTTTACAATCGTGTTCTATAAAGTCCATTAACATATTGTGTTCAGTTTGTTGTTGTTTAGTCATATATTATTTTTCTATAAAGATATAAAAAAAAGGGCATTAAATTAATAACACCCTTTTAAATTTAAAATGGTAAATCACCACTTTGTTCATCTACTGCAACTTCAAGTTGCTTTTCTTCACGTTCAGCTAATGTAACAGTTCCATCAGTCCATACTACTTTACCATTACCTAAATAGTTTTTTGGCATTTTAGCATCTCGTTCTTCTTTTGTTTGACTGTCCATAAACGCTACGTTATTACCGTATCGTGTTTCATCTTGTACTGAAATAGTAAAGTTGTAATAAACTGCACCATCTTTTCCTTTGATAAACTTTTCTTTTGGTAGTTTATCTACTCTAATTGAACCATTGATTAATGTACTCATATATATATAAATTTAGTTAATATTCTAATTCTTCAAAATCTGCGTGTTCTTTACATTCTGAACAAATATCTGATTCATCATACCATCTACTTGCACTACAACAATTTGATAATTCTTCCATATCTATTTCTTTTTAAAATCTTCGCTTTCATCTTCACCAAATACACCAAGTTCATAAAACCCAGTTAGTTTTAGTACTGCTCTTGACAATGCACGTTTTTCTGCCATTTCCATTACGTACCAACTATTGGTGTTACCATCTTTAAAACTTGCACCTTTATATGCTGATCCAAAAGTTTCAATGTTTTCATTTACTGCTTTTACAACTGCAAAGTTAGGTTCGCATTTTATTACATCAAATTTAATTTTGATTTGTTCTTGTGCTTGTATTTTCTCAATACCTTGCCTTGTAATAATTACATAGTGTTGGTGTTTAAATACATCTGTTTTTTCTAAATTATACTTTTTGTATAACTCTACTAATTTGTTTCGTTCCATTATGTTATATTAAATTGTTTACTTGTAGAATTGCCTTTAATTCTTCTATCTTGTTTTGTAAGGCTTCAACTCTAAACTGATATTCAGTAATTAGTTGATTTGTAGTTTGGTTACTGTAATTTGTGTTTACCATTTGTTTTGTTTTAAAATTAATAATTGTAAAGGTATAAACAATTTTGTTAATAAACAAAAAAAAGGGTGATATTTCTACCACCCAATTTAAACATAACAAAACAAACTATACGCAAAGATACTATTTTACATACTATCTACCAAGTTTTTATATTTTAAAATCATTTCTTCTATTTCTATATTTGAAAACTTAACGATCTGTTTTGACTTAATGTATAGTTCATCAGATAAACCAGCATAAAACCTTTCATCTAAATACTTTGCAAATAAAAATTGTTCACCATATCGAAACACATTACACCCTGCACATTGCACTTGGCAATTCTGTTCATCCCATCTTGTAGCATAATGTTTTCTGCTTTGAAAATGTCCGTTCTGTAATTTTTTCCAATGGTCTTTTTTACCACAAGTAAAACAAGTTGCGTAACCACCTACTGAATCTTTTAACCTAATGTATTGACTAAATACTGCATCCAGCTTTTTAACAAGTTTACTTCTACTTGGTTTTTTTTTGCTTTTAGGTATTGTTTTAGATGGCATTATCTATAACCTCAATTAAATGCCTTAATTCACTTAATTCAAATTCACCTACTACAATACCTTTTATTGAAAGCATATAGTGTTCTTTTCTAATTTTTAAACATTTCGTTTCATTCATAATATTTGATTTTGATTTTTAAAAAAAATGTAATAACTTTGAATTTTTTATAATTTAGTATTTTATATATCTAAAAATAAATACCAAAATATATTCTATAACAAATATAAATAAATATAAATATATATCTAAAGAAATATATAATTAATAAAAATGTAATGATTTTGGCAATATATTCTATTTTTTTTGGGATATGTATTTGAATTTTTCTACACCCCTTGATCCAAAGTAAGCAACATAAACTGTTATTAATAAACTTTTAAGTAGTTCTATCCATTCAGTATTTACACCAAAATCAATATCTAAAGAATCAAGTACAATCAAAAGTATCATAGATACAGTTAAAAATATCAAAGTCATTGGTCTTGTGTTCTTACTTAAATAACTATCTGAAGCCATATCAGCAGTCCATCTTTTACTAACTTCTTGTGCTTCTACTATATCAAGTTCAATAAGTTTTAATGCTTCTTCTTTGTCTTTAGCTGGTAATTCACTATCATTTGAAATAAGTTGTTTAACCATACCAAGTACCCCAGCATCAGGTAATAATTCACTTGCAACACCTAAAATATTTGGTGCTGCTTTTACCAAAAACTTACCTACTCTTGTATCTTTAAACTTTTTTTTTGGCATTACTTATTTTTCTTTTTATTAAGTAAATACCACTTTTGTAATGTGTAACCTATCGTTACAAGTACAAGTATAATTTTTAATGCTATATCTATATTTGTCATTGAAATACCAAACGCACCTATGTTTATAAGTAATGTTTTAAAATCTGTTATCATTTCTTATCTATTTGTTTTAGTTTATTAATTGCCCAATTTATACCAGCTGAACCACCCCAAGCATCCCACATAATACCACCACACCCATCAGAATATGGTACATCTTTATGTTGTTGATGCCTTTTAAATGATGCCATTCTTGCTATTGTATCACGTGATAAATTTTCACCATTGGCTAATTGTCTTGCTCTTGTCCACCCAACTTGTGTACCACAACTACTACCGTTTTTTTCTTTATATGCTATTGCTTTTTTTGCATTACTTCTTGCACCTTTAGGGTAGTCATTATAGGTTTCAAGTTCTACTTCGTTTAATTTTACATTTTTAAATGAATCATAACAAATTGCAATAGCTTGTGATTTTTCGTACTCTTGCATTAATTGTGGTACGCATCGGATCATAAAATCACTTTGACTTTCACCTTGTTTTTTCTTTGGTATTGGCATCTTAAAACTTGTTTTCTAAATATGGGTATTCGTGAAAATAATGTACCCCCTCGTTATCAATATCAATAGCAAAAGGTAGCCATTTAGTAGGGTGTGATTCTTCACCATCCCATAAAACATCAACCCTATATTTTTCATCACTAAAACCTAAATTAACAACCCTATTTTTTATAACATCAATATCTGCTATTGCATCTTCGTATGCTTCTAAAGTATCAAATTCGTATTTACCTACTTTCATAATTTAATCTTTATAAGTATAATATTTGTTTGGTCTTTTAATAACCAAAACTTGTTTTCTGTTTTTCTTTTTTGATACATACGAAACGTGCAACCATTTTGGTGTTGAACCAAATTCCCATATAAGTTGGTCAAAGTCTAAATTATCTTTTATGTAATGAAACATATCTAAATTTGTTTTGCAATCATCCTTATCACAAGTCATACTTGTAATGTCTATTGCTTGACCTTTTAAATGACTACTTGTTGAACTACCTTTAATTGCAGTATTTAATTCTTTTGATCTAAAAAAACTGTTTACTTTTATAGGGCAACCCACCCATTCCCTTAATGGTTCAAAAACTTTTTCTGCAACTGTTTGCATACATTTAAGTTGCTTATCATTAGGTTCGTTTTCAATACATAATTTATTTGCAGTATTTGAATATGTTGCTTCTTTATAGCTTATATGTTCACTAATTTTTTCCATCTTCTACTGGTTTTATACTACCATCAGATAATTCAATATTTACTTCACCATATTTATCTTCAAGTACCTTTTTATTATCTTCAATTTCTTGATTAAGTTGTGCAAATAAATGACTTAATGTATGTACTTGCGTTTGCAGTAAACCCATATCATTTAAAATTGCTCTTTTTCTTTGGTCTTGCTCTTGTAATAATGTTAATTCTTCTTTTGTGATTTTTGACATTTTATATATTTTTTAAATTATATGTAAATATACAAATTAAATACTTATTTCTTCTGGGTATGGATCAATGCCATTTTCAATTAAAACCTCTAACCATTCTTCTTCGTTATCGTAAACATTCATAATAGGTTGCCCAGTTTCCATTTCTTGTTCTGGTGTTACTTCACCATAAGATACAATTACATCTTTATCTGTGTAAGTTATAAACCATTTTGTTTGCGTTGGGAATTTTATTGAATTTGTCATATATATATTTTAAACTTGTCCACCATCTGTTATTGTCCAACCTCTACTAATAAGTGTTGCTCTATCTGTTGCACCAGCACTTGAATATTTAATAGTTCCCATTCCTAAAGTAACATTTGATTGTCCACCATTAACACACGCTTCAAAAATAGCATCACAATTTGCAGCACTAAAATTTGCAGGTGATTTTCCGTTCATAAAATTAGTCATATTAGTACAGGATGATAAATCCCAAGCACTTAAATCGTGATTAAAAGATGTTGCACTTCTAAACATTTCATCCATTCTTGTTACATTACTTACATCCCAAGCACTAACATCGTATGAAAAAGAAGTGTTTAAATAAAAAGTTCTACGCATAGTAGTTACAATTGATGTATTCCAATTATTTAATGGTTGATTAAAAGGACATTGTGCAAAAGTAAAAAACATATTAGTTACACTACTAACATCCCAATTATTAATTGGTTGGTTAAAATCTGATTGGTAAAAAGTAGTTTGTAAAGTTGCAACATTTGAAACATCCCAAGAAGATAACGATTGATTAAATGATGATGTTGCAAAAGTTTGTCTTAAACTTGTTACATTACTAACATCAAAACTATTTACTGGTTGATTATATATTGCAGCATTTCTAAATAAATCACTAAAATCGGTTGCACTTGATGTATCCCAACCAGTTAAATTTTGATTAAATAAATTGTTATCATAAAACATACCAAAGAAAAGAGTAATATTACTTACATCCCAATCTTCCATAAATTGTATTGATACCATATTTTCACAATCATAAAACAGTTGAAATAAATTTGTTGTATTTAAGTTTATAACATCTAAACAATTTGCACCACCAATTAAATTTTTACAACCATTAAAGTTTATTACATCAAAACTATAAATACCCCAAGATAAAATCTCTTTTACTAATAATCTATCTGGGTGTGATTGGTATTGAAATCTTGAACATTCACCATCAATTTTTATATTATAATCACCAGCAGTTGCGTAAGTATGTGATCTATTTGCAAAACTATTTGTTACAGATGCACTACCATCACCAAAATCAATAGTACCACTATATGTACCAATTGAATTATATGGTAATGATAAAGTATAACCATTACTTGGTATTGTAACACGAAATTCAAATGGGTTTGCAGTTGCTACTGGATATACTTCAGTACTTCCTAAATATGCTTTTGTAACTTCTGTACTACCTAAATATAATTTGCTTATATCTGTACTCCCTAACTTTATTGCCATATTAAGTTATTATATAAAATGTTGTTGCTACTGGTGTACCAGCATCATATTCTGCTTGTGTTAAACTAACTACATTTATAACTTGGTCTGAACCTGTTGGTTCACCACTTACAATACTATCAATAGTGTTTACTTCTGCACCTGTTTCAATTCCAGCAAGTTTTGTTGATGAAGCACTGTCAAAAGAAATCTTTGCACTATTATCTACAATAGCTAATCTTTCATTAAAAGTTATCCCTACCTTATTATTATTAGTAGTAATATCTGTTGCTTGTTGTGTTGTTATAGTTGTAGTGTTACCTTCTAAAGCAGTACCAGCAGTTGTACCAAGTACCATTGAAACTTTTGAATTGTTTGCTGTAATATCTGATGCTTGTTGTGTTGTTATTCCAACTTTAAGCGTGTTTGCTGCTATTTCATTAGCTTGTGCAGTAGTTATACCTACTTTAGCATTATTCGTTGTTATATCACTTGCTTGTTGCGTTGTAATTCCAACTTTAGCATTGTTAGTTGTAATGTCCGTTGCTTGTTGTGATGTAATACCTACTTTAGCAGTATTCGCTGCTACACTACTATTTGCAGTAACTCTTGCTTCAGTATAGTATAAATTAGTTGTACCCTCATTTATATCATCAGTATCAAGCGTAACTGTACCAGTTTGACCATTAACAGAATCAACTGCACCACCAGCAGCAACAGTAGTAAAAGTAAAACTACCACTACCATTAGTTGTTAATACTTGACCATTTGATCCATCTACACCTACATCATCTAAATCAAGCAACCCTAAAGAAACTGCACCAGTTAAACCATTTACGCTATCTACTGTATTAACTTCTGCACCAGCTTCAATACCATTTAACTTTGTACTTGAAGCACTATCAAAAGATATTTTAGCGTTGTTGTTTGTTATATCAGTAGCTTGTTGTGTGGTTATTCCTACCTTTAATGTATTAGCAGCTATTTCATTTGCTTGTGTTGGTGTAATACCAACCTTTGCAGTATTAGCTGCAACATTACTGTTTGCATCAACTCTTGCATCGGTGTAATACAAATTTGTTGCACCCTCTGTAATATTATCTGTATCAAGTACCACAACACCAGTTTGCCCATTAACACTATCTACTGCACCACCACCACTTACAACTGACCACGCTTGAGATTGTCTTGCATATTGTTGCCCATCGTTTGGTGCTTCTGGGAATGAAACCTTTGTAGTATTTAACGTAACTGCACTATTCGCTTCTACCCTTGCATCTGTAAAATATAAATTTGTACCCTCACTTATATCAGTAGTAGTAAGTACAACAACACCCGTTTGCCCGTTTACACTATCAACACCACTTGGTAAACCAACTACTGTTGCGTTTGTTAAATCTAAAGTTCCAGTAAAACTTGCTGATGATGTACCTATACTTAAAGTTGATGCGTTACCTGAACCATCTGTTAAATTTTGTTCTACTGCACCTATTACACCATTATTAGATGTTTTTATTAACCCCTCATAAGTATCAGATATTTTAGTATTAAATAAAGTTGCCATACTATTTTTTGTTTTTTATTTTAACCCTTTTTAAAAAGGTTTTTAGTTTTTCTATGTTTGCTTTTTTTGGTTTATAAATCATAATACCCACCCATTAAAAGTTGCATCATTACTTGGGTATAAATCATCATTTACATTACTTGTATATTCTGGATATGTAGTTTGGTTAAAACTCATAAAGTCAATAAATCTTCTACTATACCATTCAGCGTTTGTACGTGCTTTTTCTACTAAAAAATCTATTTCATTTTTATCTACTGATTGTGCGTTTTCTGATGTATGTTTAAACACTCCACCATTTTTTATTTGATACGCTGCAAAAGGCATATAGTTAGATTGTGCATACCATATTAACATTGGTGCTATATAATCATCTAAAACTGTTTTCCATCTTGCATTAGCTGGTAAATCAATATTAGGTATTGCAGCAGTTAAACCATCGTACATTTTAGTTCCCATTATTTGCTGCACATCTATTTCTTGTGCAATCTTAATAAACTGAATAAAACGATCAGTATCTACTGAACCAGAAAGTATCGAGTTTCTTACTAAATCAGTTCTATTTATAAATAAAGTTGTAGCCATATTTTCTTATTTGTATGCACCCCTATCAGGCATATTGATTGGTGCTATTTCTGATTCTCTTGTACCTGCTGGTTTAATATTATAACTTGATGGTATTGCTCTTGTTCTTTTATAGTCATCTAAATTTTCAGATGGTTCAGTTGTTGCTTTCATTCTATACAAAACCCTAACCCATTTATGCCTACAATAAATACCCCCTTTAAATTTGAACAAAGAATAGTTTTGCCCTTTATGCCCAAATTCATTATTTACACCTCTAAAACTTGCTTGGTCAATATCTTCTTTTCGGTATATAATACCATCATCAGATAAACGCATCATATTTTTACAAAAGGTTCTTGACTGGTTGCCTTTTTCCATTGCTTTAGTTGATCCTACAACATATTTATATCTTATTTTATAATATTTAGAATCTAAATAGCTTTCAGCACTACCATTGTTTTTAGATGTAATTTCATCATATAGCCTTGTGAATAAACTTTTTTTCTTTTTTATACAAATATTTGCCCAATCATCATCACTAATGTTTTCATCTGTACTTAATTCATCTACCAATTCCCATTCATCACCAACTTTTTCACCTTGTAAATGTTTTAAAATAGATTCACCCATTTCATCAGATAAAAAAGGTTCTTTTTCCATTTTAACACAATTAGGTACTTCTTTGCCATCTTTTATTTTTGTACCATATTGTTCGTAACCATCCCAACAAGGTGCTTTAAGTTCTTGGTGTGTTTCGCAAGGCATATAATATGTAACACCTTCTACCTCGTGTGCGTGATAACCACCACAACCCATTTCTTCAGCTACCTTTATTGCTTCTTCTTTGGTTTCGTATGCTTCTTTGCCATCAATTTGTTTTAGGCTAAATCTTCTTTTTTCAACACCAGTTTCTTCTTCAATAGTTTCATCATCTTGTACTGACTTATCTACATCTGTAAATTCTAAAGGTTGTAATGTTGTAAAGTATAGGTTTAAAGCAATATCATTGTATGCTAATATTTGATCAAAGCAATCAATTAAAAGTTCTTGAAATGGTCTTATAACTGTATTATCCATTAGTAAGGATGCAGTCTTTATTTCTTCTGCATTATTACCTAAACCCGAACCATCTTTAATACCTAATAGCATAGGTGAAACAATCCTATGTGCTACCATTATTTTTTGTGTACTTTCTTCACTTAAAAATTGGTATTGGTTATGTGCATCACTTAATTGTACTGGTGTTATTTCTGCTTGTGATTCTTTGTTGTCATTAAAAGCTAAAATAAACTTACCAGCGTTTGATGTACCACTAAACTTTTGAGCAATTTTATTTTCTATTAATTTCCGTTCTTGTTGGTTAGGTGTACCATTATTAAAGTTAATTAACATTGATGGTGCTAAACCATTCATAATATTGTTAAGGTGGTAATTAGATACTTCTTCTTCTAATTCTGCATATTGTAAACCACCTTGATAATCTACTGGTGAATAGTAGTAAAAACCACTTTTATATGGTTTTATATAATAAATTTCTATACCCTCTTTAGACATTCCATAAGCTGGTATTCTTAAAGGTTCATCAGTACGTTTTATATTTGCCCAATCATCAAAATAAAAATATGCTGGTATTTCACCATTTTCATCACATTTTTCAGCACGTAATGTTTCAATAGGTATATGCTCTAACTGAACAATTTTACTACGATCTTTTGAGTAAATTACTTGTATTGCAGCATTGCCCATTAACTTTAAATCGTAACACACTTTTCTAACTACATCTTTTTTAAACAATGCAATCATTTGTGCGTACTCATTAGGTTTTCTGTTACTATCAGTAGCGTTCAGTCCTTTTCCATATATAGCTTGACTAATACCATTAATAGCAGCGTTATTAGTAGGAGAACCATTGTATCGGTCTATAAGGTAATTGAAATATAAATTATTTTCCCCATACTCAATCCAATTCTCACCATTAACTTCTTTAATTTCTGGACTTGTGTAAGTACTTAAATTAACAAAGCCAAATTCTGAAACCTTTGATGCTTTTGTAAATTGCCCTTTACTATTTCTTTGTCTTTTCATATTACTATATAAGTATTATTATAACCATTGTAGGTTGTATATTGCCCTTTATTTAAGTTATAATAGTCATTATTATTTTGGTCTATATCTTGGTCTGTACAGAAAATTCTATCTTTATAAATAACTCCATCACTTGCATCATCTACATTCCAAAGTGTGGTATCGTTTTCCCATAACTTAACATTTGTATTCCAAAAACTATTTGCTGTTTCTAATGTTACATCGTAAAAATGATTTTCTACTAATATAGGGTTAAATATATTTGTAAATGTTAAATAATTACCTACTTGTGTAGCACCATTAATTTCATAGGTTTTTACTACGTTTGTACTATCATCACGTATAGACATAATAAAATCTGTTAAGTAATCTCTTGGTATTACTGATAACGATTGTGCAGTTGCACTTGTGGTTAATATAATCATCAACTATATAACGTAAATAATTACCTAATTTGTAGAAATTATATTGTAAAAAAAAAGCACCCTATAAAGGATGCTTAATTTATTAACTAAAATTAAAACTATGCTGTTGGATTTATTTGCCCTGTTTCTGGTGTAAATGCACCAATATCTAAAAAGTATGGTGCAGTTTCTTCCATACCCTCAAAGGTAAGTGTGAAACCACTTAAATCTCCTGCTGCTGCTCCTGTTACAACTGTACCACCTGTACATTCCATACCATTCTCAGCACCACATAAAAATTGGTTACCGTAATAGTCCTCAACAATTACGTAAGGTCTGCCTACTGCAAGTAATTGTAATTCCTGCTGTGTTAACGCATCTAAATATGTTAATGTTAAATTTAATGTCTGAGTGTAAAATGTAGTTCCATTTTCCCTACTACTTGTTACAGTAGTTTCTAAAGATGAATTACCCTTTACATCGTATTCATACCAAGCAGGTACAGGTGTTCCTGCTAAATCAAAATCTGCTGTTCCATCTTGTGAATTTACTGATACTGAACCTATTCCCCCATAATCTGAAAAATAAACTTTTTTAATACCCCCAAACGCTGATTTACAGGGTATCTTTCTTCCTATTGTTATACTACAAGCCATTGTTTTTGTATTATGCTGATTATCAAGTAGTTATACCTCTATCAGCGTTATATATATTTTTTTTAAAAAAAAAGGGTAAGTAGATGACCTACCTACCCTATTTTATTGATTAATTAATTTACTATGCGTATTCTACTAAATCTTCAGCAATTCCAAATTGTACTGCTGATGTAAAACGCATTACCATTCTAACATTGTTTGAAGCATCTAAATCTGCCATATCCAATACTTTAATAGAATTTGTATCGTTTAACAATCCAGTTCCAAAATATAGGTTACTTCTTGTTGCTGCATACATTTTGTTGTCTGACATTCCAGGACATACAAAAATCTTAACACCATTTACAGTTAGTGATCCGTTATTCCACCATTGTGTACCCATATTGTTTACACCATTTGCACCTAAACCTGCTGCTACAAAACCACCTAATGCTTGTACATAATTTTTCGCTGCCTTTGAACCAATGTATAAAAATAAATCTTCTTTTCCGTAAAGTGAAGCTGGGATAGCATCTACTACTTTAGACATTTCAGCAATAATATTTGTTGAATCTAAACCACCTGCTACTGCTGCTACTTGTTGTGCTGCTGGTATATCACCTGCTGCTGCTGATGCTGCAATAAGTTTCTCAAATCCATCAAATGAATTGTTAGTACCAGCTGCAGTATTTCCTTGCCAAATACAGCGCTCCGTATTCTGTGCAACCTCTGAACAAACGTGTGCAATCATAAAATCAGAAAATTTAGGTGGTAATGACTGACCTAAACCATACCCCATTTGTTGTGCTTCCCAATCGTTCACAAAATCATACTTACATAATTGTAGGTTAACTTGTAATTCTACTGGTTGTATAATTCGTTCTGTTAATGTTACAGATGAATTAGGTGTAAAATCACAACTTGCTGGACTTACTAATGAACCAGTTGCTAATTTTTTTAATACTTCTTTGTAAGCAATATTTGCTTTTACTGTAATACCCCCATCATCAATAGTTGATGCAGATAGTAAAGCTGCTGCAATATACTCACCAGCAAATTCACCAGCATAAGTTGTAGTGATATTTACAGTAGTTGCAAGATTTGTTTTTCTTAAATTTGCCATTTTTATTTTATTTATTTAATTTATTTAATACTCTATCTAAAGTTGTTGCGAATTTCCAGTTCCAAACTCTACTTTAGTTTTGTTAGATTTTGGTGCTGAATTTCTTGTAATTGGTTTTCTTGCAGCAGATAAATCTTCTTTTTTCTTATCTTCTACTTTTTCTTCTTTGTCATCCATTAAAGAAGAATATTGTTTTTTAAGTTCTTCAATTTCAGATTTTACTTCTTCAATAACTGGTGCAATAACCTCAACTACTGCTTCAACTATTGCTTCAACTTCTGATGCTACTTCTTCGGGTACTTCCGTTTCAATAGTTTCTTCTAAATCTTCAGTTTCTTCTTTAGCTGGTACATCATCAGATACATCCCTTACATCTGCAATGATACCTTCTTCTTCTACGATCAATAACTTACCATCTTCAAGGATATATTCCCCTACTGGCATTGCTACTTTTTCATCATCGGTAACGATAAATACTTCGTTCCCTTTTTCTAATGATTCAGTTGTGATAACTGTACCATTTTCTAACTTCATTTCTTCAAGTTTTACCTCGATGTTTAGAAGCGTTTTTATGTCATTTAACATTTTGGTTGCTTTCATAATACTTATATAACGATTTTTAATTTATTTTTTGCGTTTTCAGTCTGTTCTTGTTATTACTCCTATGCCTTGTGCTTTCATAGAACCATCACAACATTCAATAGAATACTTGTTAGTATCCCAACATAAACAAGCACGTGATGAACCAGCAGGTGGTGATGTTCTACTTGGTATAAATGTTTTATTTTTGTTGTTTCTTGGCATTATCTCCAAAAATCATTAAGACCAACCCAACTTATAATTTCACGATATTTTGCTTTTGCATCTTGTTCTAACCTAATAGAATCTTCTACTCTTGCACTTAATTCATAAAACCCATCATAAATTGCATTTGGATCAATACCTAATTCTTCTGCTGCATCTTGAATTTTATTTAATTTATCTGCTATATTTTCTCCATACTCACCTAACATTGTAGTTGAACCATTTACAATATAATCATCAATATTATATTTTAAACTTAATTCAGAATAAGCATCCATAATTTCATCACCCCATTCATATGCTAAATATGATGCTTCTGATTCAGCTTGTTCAAAACTATCAAGTTCATTATTAATATCATCAACAAGTGATAAATCAACTTTATGTGCTTTTAAATCTACCTTTTTATTAGGCATTTTATCTAATACTTTTTCTAATCTACTTTTCATTTTTTTATTTATTTTTCATCTTTTTATTTATTTATCTTAAATCTATTTTATTTACTGCATCTGTTACATTAAGATATTCTTGGTAAACTTGCTCAACATAATTAATAACCATTGTTGCATTTATATTTGCATCTGTTGTATTACCACCAACACCAATTTCATCTAAAGCATCTTGTAATTGTTCAGATTTTATTATTAAATCATTAGCATCATTTGCAAGATTATTATATAAAATATCTAAACTTCCAACTTCTAACATTAAATCAGCTATTACATTAATCATTCTTGCAACTTCATTATCTAATTCTTTAGCTTGTTCTTCAACTTTTGTATTAAGTTCTTCAATATCTCCAATTAAACTTAAATCTACTTTATGATTTTTAAGGTTTACTTTTTTAGGCAGTTTACCATATACCTTTTCAATGTTATTTTTCATTGGTCAATATATTTATGATTTTATTTAATGTTTCTTGATCACTTTTATTTTTTGAATATTCCTCTTTAATTTTTTCATTAGGTGCTTCCATTTTGTCTGCAAAATACCCCTCAATAGAAAAACCTTTAACTTTATTTGTTTTAACATACTCTTGCCATATTTCATCGTTATTAACTTTTACTGCACCCATCCAAGTTCCTACTGGTACATTAAGTCCGTATTTTCTTGATTTGTCTTGTACTTCATCTTCTACTAACCAGCTTTCAACAAGTGTTAAACCACTTAAAGTTTCTGCGTGTTCTAATGTACTATTGTTTTGATAGCCATTCTTTAAATACATTTGTGATGCTTTTTGTACTGTATCTTTTGAAAAGTAAATGTAATATTCACCCTCTGCACCATTTCTATAAATAGGTTTATTAGGTATTAACAAAGCACCCATTAAGATTTTTTTATCACCATCTACTTGTGCTAATTTTATTTCTTGGTCTTTTAAAGCAATAAAGTCTGATTCAATAGCTGGACTTTCTACAATCGAAATAGCTTCTACTCCTGCATCTTCTTGTTCTTCATCTAAAATAAGTTCTATTATTTTCATAATTATATAACGTTTTTAATTTTAAATTTTGCGTTTATCCTATACTTGCACCCTCAATTATATTTCTATCCATTTCTTGTGCAGTAGAAACATCACTTGCAACTACGTATGCTTTTGTTGGTTGTTGCGTTTGACCACCTATTGCATCTGCTAATTGATTTGTACCACTTGCACCTACTATATTAAATGCTGGTGGTAAACTTGCAGCACCACCACCCCCACCACTTGGTGGTCTTTGACCACTTGGGTTTTTAGAATCAGCAGTTATTGCTGAAATACTTTTTTTAGCACTTGCCAAAGTAGAACCAATAGATAAAGCTGCTTTTGCAGTATTAATAGCAACAAATGGCATACCCCCCGTTAATGGACTTGCACTTACTGCTTTTGCATTTGCAATTCCAGTTGATGAAATAGTTTCTGAAATAGACTTAAAAGATGTTCTTGCTACATCTGCAATAGCTAATGCCTTACTTACCTTTTGCATTTTTTTACCACCAACACTTAATACATTTTGTAAATCATCATAAGTATTTCTAAATTCATTTTCTTTATATTCAGCAGCTTCTTTTTCAATTCTTGCTTCTTCTTCTTTTTCTTCTTGTAATTTCTTTAATCGTTTATCACTTTCATTTGCCCAATAATCTAAATCAGCTTGTTCTTTTGCTTTATCTTGTTCATCAAATACTGCTTGTTGTTCATCTATTGCTAATTTTCTTGCTGCTCTTAATTCTAAAACTTTTTCACTATCCTTTCCGTAATATTCTTCAGCTAATCTTATTTGCTCATCATAATCTTCACCTATTTTTCTTAACTTTTCTGCACGTTCTTCATCTTCTGTATCTATTAATGCTTTCCTTATACTTTCAAGTGCTGCTGCTTTATCTTTTTCTGCTTGTATTTCATCTTGTGCTTTTTCATCTGCAAATTTCTTAGCATCTGCTTTATCTTGTAAAGCATAGCCATCCCTTGTATTTTTTAATTGTCTTAACTTGTTTTCTGTTTCGTTAATAGTTTCATCACCTTTAGTTGCAACTTCTTCTGGATCAAAAAGCATTTCTGCTACACCCTCAACATAACCTTCTGCTAAATTAGTTGCTTCATCTACTATACCTAATGATGCCATAGCAGCACTTAAAGCATCTATTACTCCAAGTATCATAACAATAGGTGCAGTAAGAAAAGTAATAATACCCATTGTAATATTCTTATTCCGTTCTGCTGCTTCTACTTGTGCTTTTTTCTGTGATTTTTGTTGTTCTAATAATAATTCAGTAGATGTAATTATTTCATCTGTTTGTTGCCTTTTTAAATCTCTAATTTCTTTTTCACTTTTGCCTTGTAGCTTTAAAGTGTTTTCCATTTGACCAGTTGACTTTAATTGTTGTTCTTGAACATCTAAAGTTTTTTGTGTAGTTTCTAATAAATCTTTTTGTTCACTACTAACACCATCAACTAAACCAACTATATCATCCCAATATTCAACTACTAAACCTAAAGCAACAACTAAAGCACCAATACCAGTTGATATTAATGCAGTTTTCATAGCCTTACCACTTAACTTTGCAGCCTTACCTACTTTAATTAATTTAGATGCTAAACCACCAGTATATCTGTCTAAACCTCTTGCAGCTTCATTACCAATTTGCATAGCAGCAGATATTTCTTTACCAGTTTTTCGTGCAGTTTTACCAGTATCTTTGACTTTTTTATTTAGCCTTTCAACATTTTTTTCTGCTTCTTTAGTATTTGCTTCTAATTGTAAATTTATTTTTTCCATACTTGTTTCATTAGTTTGTAGCTATTCTTTACTGATGTAGGTAAAGCATATTTACCTTGTGCAATACGTATGTTTTCCGTTTCACCTTTTACTTCTTGTAATAAGTCTAATATATTTTTTATCATAAATCAGTATTTAATAATTCAAATTCTGTTTTACCAGTTGTTAGGTTTGTAGTCATTGAATTAATTTTGTAATATTTTTGCCCTATTTCTATTCTATCATATAATTGTAAACTACTAAATATTTTATATGGTAGGTATGCAGTAACTTTTGTTAATCTTCTTGATGGGTTAAAAACTTCATTTATATAATTACTATATTGTGTTTCAAATAAAGTATCAGTAAAATCATTTGAAGCACCTGCATTGTTTGCTTGGTATTCATTAATATAATTATTAAAATGTATATTTACTTTGCTTGTACTTGGGTTAATATGTTTACTATTCATAGGGATATAGTAATTATTAATCACTGTTCTATTACCTGCTAAATCTCTTATTGTTATTGGTGTTGCACCTGCTTTTCTATATTTATAAAATATTAATGGTTCACCAATATATGATTCTTGGTTATCATCTACAAAATAACCATATTGAATTTGTGTGTTAGCACCACTATTAAAATCAACTAATCGTTCAAACATCATATGTTCAAAAGGTATTTCTATTTTATATTCTGTACTTGGTGTATCGTAAATATTACCATCTAATGAATAACTGCTTGATCCCCAAACTCTATTATTTATTTGATTAAATTGTTGTGCTAAAAATGTCTTAACACCTTTGTAAGTAAAATTAACTTTTGAAAAAGGTAAAGCAATATCAACTGTTGATTTTGTAGTATCTAAATACTTATCAATATTTACTGGTACTACTTGCCCTTGTGATACAGGTGCTTTATCATAAAATTCATCTAAAGGTTGAACTACAATAATTTCATCTTCTACGTATGCAGTTAAATTAAACATTTGAAATATACCCGTAAGAAAATCTATAATTTTCATTTTAGGTATTTGTTCTAATATATTAAATTCTAAAGTTAAATTTGTAGTAAAAGCACTTGCACTTGCGTAATTATATGTAGATATTACATTCCCGTATGGGTTTTGTATAAGCTGAGCTGACTGAACAAACCATCTTATATCACCTGCTGCAAATTCAATAGTTGATGCACAAGCTATTTGCACAACATAATATCCCATATTATCTAAATCATTCCCAAAATCTATTATTTGATCACCTTGTAAATCAATAAACCCCCCCACTTCTTCGCTACCTGCTGCATAATTAAAAACCCTAACACTATAAGGTACATTTTGTGTTGCAGCAGTTGGATAGAAACCTAATTCTATATTAATAAAACGTGATGTTGGTTCTGGTGTTTCTGATGGATAGTTTAATTGTAACCTTAAAGTACCACTATTTAAAATAGAATTTCTTGAATTACTACCAGATGTTTGTTCAAAATCAGCAAATGTATTATAAACTCTTTCAACTTGTTCTTCTGGTGTTACATCACCCTTTTTTCTATGTAACCACATATACAAATTATAAAAATCTGTATTTGATGTATTAAAAAAATCATCAGAAAATGTTATATCTGGGTATTGTGTTTGTATTGCTGATATAATACCATATAATCTTAAAGCATATTTAAATTGTGTAAATTCAATACCAGTATTTCCAAAATTAAATCTATAATATAAATTACCATATGTATTTGAAGCACTATCATATGTTGCCCTATCTGTATGCGTAATTAATGGTACAATTAAATTACCTAAATATTCATTTTGCATTGTTGATAAAACTGTACTGTAATTATAATCAGTATCTAATATACTTAATTCAGATAAATTACTTAATTGGTCATCACCTAAAATATCTTTTAAATTAACAGTATTACCATAAAAGGTAACCTTATATGTATGTGGTACGTTGTTTTTTAAATCAACTCCAGTTAATGCTATTTTACCTTTTTTAAATTCTATATCGTTTAGTTCTAATGATGCTTTTACTTTATTCCTTGCATCAAAACCATTTGCAATATCATAGTTATAGTAATGTTTGAATATCTTATTATTCTTTTTTGTAGCTGGTAATGCAAAGGTTTTAGTAAATTCAGTAAATATTTTTTTTAAGTCTTTTACGTTTTGTATTGTTTGAGTAAAAGATACTGATTCGTCTTTAAATTGGTCAACTCTATTAGTATCATTGTAAATACCATTTACACCTATATCACCAATATATAAAATTAACTTTTGTTGCATTATCTAATGTTGTTTATATAATCAAACGCTTCTTCAAATTCAATAGTGTATTCAACCAATCTATCATTAACAGATGTTTTAAAAGCTATAGATGATTTTTTTACTTTTACTGGTACAACTTCTTCTGATTCAGTTATTTTATTTATTCTTGCAAGCCATACATACTCACTTAATAAAAGTTCTTCAAAGAAATTATTAGCACTTTCATAATAATACCCACTACTTAAAGTAAATGTTTGTTTAGCAGTTGTGTTAAATGTTTTGTTAGGTGCATCAGAAATAGAATAAGTAGCTGGATTGTTTGTACTTGGGTATGTTAATATATTTGCTTTGTAGTTTTCGTTTTGTCTTGTAAGTGTTTTAGTTTCTTTTAAGAAAAACCATAAATCTTGCTGAACCCCATACCTATTTATAAATATTATTTTTCTACCATTACCATATTTAGTACAGTTTATTCTATATATTTTACTGCTATAATTACCACCTATTGATGTAGCAACACCACTTACATTGACTACATTAATTGAACCACCTACTATTTGGGGTACTTTTGTACCCTCACTAAAACCAGGATGACTTGCTGGTAAATATAATTGCACTTCATCTTCTACGGTATTTTTTGAAATTAAATAACCAGATGTTGGCAGTGTTGGGTTTGTATTTTCTTCAAAATATCCGTAACCCTCATAACCAATATCTGCAAATGTAGTTGCTGTACCAACAACTGAACCAGTACCATTAAAATCACTATAATTTGTTATTGTTGTAGTTATTGCAATTTCTTGTGGTACATAAGTTGAATCATAATATATATCTAAATAATCTCTTGCAAGTTCTGATATATCAAAATTTATAGTACTATTTTTTTTTGTGTTTTTAATTAATGTATATTTAATAACACCATCTATTCTTACTTGACATATTGCAGAATTTACACCACTAAGTGGTATTTCTTTATATTTAAACTGTGGACTGCGTAAAGCTAATCTTTCCATATTTTATTTCTTTTGTGCTAATACTATTGCATATTCTACATCTAATAAAAATGCTTCTTGTAATTCTTGTGGTAACCTTTCAAAACCCATTTCAAATGATTTGGTAAAAAACATTGTTGCCTTAATTCCTTTTTTCTTTATGCTATCAGCTAATATATAACCCATAGACTTGTAAGTTATAAACCTACCAGTTTTTTTGCTTCTTGGTATTTTATTTAATTTAGCTTTTGCCCACTTTGAAAATATACCAGTATTGTATTCTAACCCTCTTAAATTACTGCTTGGCTTATAACTAAACGGACTATTACTACTTTGTGGGTATGTGCTTTGTGTACCCTTAACTCCCTTATCTTGAAATTCCCCATAGCCTTGCATCATAAAATCAACAATAAAACCATCATCTGCTTTTACAAAATCATACTTTAAAGAATCGTATAATTCTTTTGTATAGTTTTGTTTTTTTTTAGTTAGTCTTGTTCTTGACTGTTGGATAACATATTTAGAAAATGATTCTAATGCTTTTTGTGTGTTTGTTAATTCCATCAGCAGATAGTTATATCATTGTATATTAATATTTCTATTCCACAAGACCAACCTGCTAACATATTTTCAAACCTATCATAAAAAGGTTCTAATGATGGGTTGCCCTCTAACTGGTACATATCAGTATGCAGTTGCCCTTTTCTTAAATTTTGAATCAGTTTGTTTAATACGCTTAACTGCGTGTTTAAAATATCTTGTTCGTTGTTGTTACCTACGAATCTATCAAGTGTTTCTGTTTTGCTTTGATCCACAATATCACAAGCAATTACTGTAATGTTAAATCTTAATACTTGTTCTTCTGCTACTACGTTGTTTACTATGATATGACCTAAAGGAAATATATCTTGTTTGTTTAAATTCAAATTAGAAACATCACCAGTTGAAACAGTATTGATATTTGTATCTGCAAGTAGTTGTTCTTTTATTGTTTCGGTTAATTGATAAAAACCTCTTATACCTTGATTCATCTTTTGAATTTACTTTTAATTTGTTTTGATTCTATTTCGTTTTTTTCTTTTTTAAATGACAACATCATAAAACATTTATGTACCCCTAATTCGGTGATATCTTCAAGTCTTGTAATATCCCCATTAGCGAGTGTGTATATTGACTGATACCATCCCCATTTTCTGCTAAAATTTGCTGATGCGTTAAGTTCGTTTCCACCCCCAGTTCCGAATAGTTCAGAATAGTTTTCGATAAGTCTATCCCTAAATTCCACAAAAAAAAAATTGATGATAAGACTGCATCCATTGGCATAGCTAATAAATTAGCACTTGTATCAACATTGTATTCTTTTATTGAGTATCTATCTTTTAATTTGTTTTCTATTGGTCTGTATAATACATTCATTGTCTTTTCCATATTTTCCCAATCTGCAATGTATGTATCTACATCAATATATTCACCTAATGTTAATTCATCTAATTGTGGATGAAACCCATATTCAACACTATCAATTTTAAATCTTTGTACCAGCTTTGGTTTTTGCTCAAACAATAAATTGATCTTGTTTGTAATTTTATCAAAATCGGACATCTTTAAACGCATCACGTTTTTAAGTTCAATATCACAAAATATTTCAATAGCTTTAGCATTTAAAAAATGTGATTCTTCTGTTTGCTTTTGGATATTTAAAAACCTTTTGTATTGCCTTAAAGTAATATCAGATAACTTTGTTGGTATTTCAATATTAATATTCATATCTATATAACGTATTTATTTAACTATTTTATAGTAGTAAATATAATAAAAAAAAAGCAGCCATTTCTGACTGCCCTTTCCTTTCATAAAAAAAACTAACTACTAAATCATACTTGCTTCAAAACAAGTTCCAGAACATACACCTTTATCGGTTTGCATTGCAGCACCACATTCGCTACATTCATATTCTGTTTGTTCGTGTGGGTTTAAAAAATCATCCCAACTCATATTCCAAAAAGTACTGATGCAAGTGTTCTACCTACAAAGTAGCATAATGCAAATATTAAAAAATACTTTGTTAACTTCTTAAAAATCTTTGCTGCTTTTTCAGCATTACTTGGTTTGTCTGTTTTCATTTTGTTATGTTTTTAATTTGTACTATGTCTACCGTTCCATATTTTCTATGTACGTTTCTTAAATATACTTCAGCACAATCAATTTGTTCTTGATTATTAGAATATAAATAAGTTTTCAGTTGCTCGTTTATTTCTGTTAGTTCTGTTTGCATAGGTGCAATATATAAAATATTATTTAATTAACAAAATTGTTAAGAAACATAATAAGTTCCCCTATTAGGGTTTTGTAGTTGGTATGAAACAGAATACCTTATGGCATCTATAATATGGTTAAATTTATCTTGTGGTGTTTTACTTTTCTTTTCTAACCAAGAATAGTTGTTTAGTTCTTTAATTAAGTTGATACTGTTTTCTTCTATTACTAAATCATAATCTTGTAATAAAGATATTCCATAGGTTATAGATCCAGCACCTTTAATTGATGCAACAACATTACACCCCTTTGCTTTTATTTCGTGAATTAATCTTGGTTCAGCACTATCACCAACTATTAAATTGTTTCCAGCGTGTTTTAAGTTCAGTTCAGCTATTTGTGATGTAGTAAGTCCTTTTAAGTAAAAACATTCCTTTAAATAGATTATTTTGTTTGTAGTATCTATGTTGGTTTCTACTAAACTGTTCTCATCGTTTGCAAATCCATAATCTTGACCAAAGACTGAAACACCTACTTTTTTAAATTCACCTATTGACCAATTAGTAAATATAACACCCTCTGCTTTTTCTAACCAACCCCCTAACATTTGATGCTTGTATTTATTCGGTCTACGTATTTTAATGCTCTCTATCTGCTCTAAATAACTTTTTGATAGGTTTTCTACATTATCTAAATAAGTAGTGTGTATGTACGTTGTATTGCCTTTTGTGGTATTACTGCCAGCTTGTATTCCTTTATCTTGAAAGAATCTATTGTATATCCAATGTTCTTTTGTAACTGGGTTTAATATAAGTATAACCCTATTTTTGTTTTTTAGGTTTCTAACTGATAAGTCTATTTTGTCAAATATGTTTTCATCAACAAGTTCTTCTGCTTCATCCATAACCCAAGTTGATATATTAGTAAGTGATTTTAGATTTGCAGTTTGATCCCCACTTGATGTTTTGATACCTTTAAATATTATCTTACTTCCAGATAGCTTATTTATTATTTCGTTTTTAGTTATATAGAAATGGTCTTGTAATTCAAGTGTTTCTATTTTGTCTATAAATTCTGGTATGATAGATACGTATGCAGATGATAAAGTAAACCTTGTAAATAGAATTGTATGCCCAGCTTCAAATGTTAAAAGCAAAAGCAATAGGTTAATTGAATAAGATTTACCAGAACCCCTACCACCAGTTACAATAAAATATCTTGCATCTGATGTTTTTATTGGTTCGTACTTTAAGTTTACATCTATCACTTAAACCTTATAATATCTTTAAAGTTTATATTAAAACCCTCACTTGAATTTATATCTACTGTTTCTTTTGGTTTACCATATCTGTAACCAAAGTATAATGACATTGCACGTGAATCACCTTTGAAGATTTGTTTGCCTAATGTTTTAATCACCTCATCATTATCTATAAGATTATCTAACTTTTCAATTAGTTTTAGTTCATCAGCTTTCTTTGGTCTACCAGCACCCTCTCTTGCACCACCGTTATTTTTTCTTTTATCCATATTGAAAGTATTTTGTTTATTCAATTATATAACGTATTATTTCTTTGTTTTTAGTTTAAGTAATTTTTTAAACAGTTCTTTTCTTATTTTACCATTAGGTAGTTTATCAATAAGTTGTTGTATTCTTTGTATTTGTTTTTTCAAAAGTCTAAAGTCAATGTTACTATAAATAAATATAGTTTTATAGTTCTATAATTATATTCTTCTGTTGCTTGTAAAAATTCCCACCCTAACATAAATCTATCGTGTGGGTAGTGCAGTTGTATTTCTAATTCCCAATCCATATTTTATTCTTTTTTGTTCGTTTATGTATTTAAATCTTTCTGTAATTGTCATCATTCTTAAAATCTTCTCATCTACTTTTTTTGCCATATTAAAATAAAGTTGTTTGTGTTAAATATGGTTTTAATCTTTTGATTGCAATTTCTGTATATTCTTTACTCAATTCACTTCCTATCCATCTACGTTTATATATGTGAGATGATTTTGCAGTTGTTCCAGTTCCCATAAAGGGATCATAGACAATATCATTTTCTTTACTAAAGTAATTTATAAAATGGTTAGGTAACCAATCTCCAAAAGCAAAAGAATGACCAGCGTTTTCTTTACCAGAATTTACTGGTTTTATAATTACATTTTTCATATAATCACCATTCCTATTGTTAAAGTTGCAGTAATTAAATTTTCTGCTTTCTGGGTTATCTTTACTAAAACAAAATATGTATTCATATCCAGAGCTGCACATTGTAGGTACAATACAAGATGGTGGGTTTTTTTTAGCCCATATAAAAGTTTCTTTTAATACATCATTGTATTCATTCATTATAAATGCAATTATGCCTTTGTTTCCAGTAACTTCTTGTATGTTATAAAAAACGTGATGTTTAGTAACTCTTATCATTTCATCAATCCAAACTTTTGTTTGTTTAAAATAATCTTCTTTACTTAAATCATCATTATATTTATCATAACTTTTAGATTCAAAACCTCCATTTATCCTTGATTTACCAATATTATAAGGTGGAGATGTAATTACAATATCAACAAAATTATCATTCATTTTTGCCATTGTATCTAAATTACTTTCACAATAGATTTTATTTAATTCTAAATTATTCATAAGCACCTGTTATTTTATTACGTTTTTCATCACTTCCTTTTACTTCTGTATATTCTTTAGATTTGTTTTCAAAACCTAAACGTGATATTATGTTTATATCTTCAATAGTTGCTGGTTCTTTTATTTTTAAATTTTTTAAATGTTTTTTATTATGAAACTTCTTACCATCATTTTTATATACTATATTTTTTATTTTATGTTTTTTGCCTTTGTGATTTATTGTTAAATCGCAAAATACTATTTCTCCTAATTCTAATTTTTCAATCATCTTAAAGTTGCTCTTGCATCGGTTACTGTTGGTTCACCAATAATTATATCATATACTTCTTTTCTTTGTTCTTCTTTGCGTTTCCATTCAAAAGACTTTAGTACAAGTTCAGCACGTTCATCATATACCTTTTTATCTTCATCTGATAGTTTTCTATATGCAGTTTCGTTTTTGGTTAGTTCGTACCCTAAATTTTTAGGTATTTTTAAAGCCAGTAAATCGTTATACTTTTGTTTTAGTCTATTGTATTGTTCTACATCTTTATAGTACGTATCTACTTGTTGACCTAATACTTCTATTCTATATATTTCATATAGGCTTGTTAGATGTTTATTTTGCATCAGTTCAGCATATAGTTTTTTCTTTGCGTGTAATACGGTTGCGTGATCTCTATTTACTATTTGCCCTATTTTTTGTAATGACCAGCTTGTGGTTTCTGTTGCTATTTTAAAGTACAATGTTCTAAACAATACTACTTCTGCTTTCCTTGACCTTGTGCTTATATCATATCCACTATGTTTATCTACATAGCTTTTTATTCTATTAAGTTCTATTTCGTGTTTTTGTATATCCATTAATTGGTTCTTAATTTTAAAAGGTTGTAGCACTCTATGTATTTTTGTTTTGCTTTTCCTTTATATTGTTCTTTAAATAATTCGTATAACTTTTTTGTGTATTGGTATTTTGTTTGGCAATCTTCAAAATACTTTTGTGCGAATCTTACACCTTTGCCTTTAAAGTAGTTTACATTATCAGCAGTATCCCCTACTATCATTTGTTCGTAAAAGTTATACAATGCTTCATCTTCTGAAATATCTAATACTTCTTTATGCTTATAGTGATAGTTGTATATTAAAGCTGGGAATTGTTTGTAGTCTTTATCTATTGATACTATCATTACTTCATCCCTACCTAATTCATCGGTTAGTTGCTTCCAGTATCTTGCAACCATATCATCAGTTTCAATACCATAACCATATACTGAATCGTAATGTTCTTTTACAAATTTGTGCATTTCATTTAGTAATGGTGGTAGTTCTTGCTTTTTTCTATTGGCTTTATAATCTGTTGTTATAAGTTTTCTAAAGTTGCCCTTTGATCCACTAAAGGTTATTACCTTATCTATTTGGTACATTTCTTCAAGGTGGTTTACTATTGACATATATTGCTCATCAAACTTTGCCCTTGCATCTTCTATATCTGTATAGTACTTTTCATCTTCTGGGTGTTCACGTTTCTTATAACAAGCAGCGAATATTAAACTATCTGCATCTACTAATAATATCATTGTTTTACTGTTAGTTTTAAATAGTTTTTGTTTTGTGCTGGTCTTACTTGATATGTAATTGTTATATCAGTTATTTCTTC
>JACSEG010000025.1_pt1 | contig 28471 bp, 33 predicted proteins | sample 8225521 | NCBI WGS metagenome assembly JACSEG01 (sample SAMN15705060, study PRJNA637333) | viral metagenome | isolation source: viral RNA from sea star tissue | host: Pisaster ochraceus | place: USA:Santa Cruz | collected 2018
GAGGAACAGTGGTAACGGGTAGAGTAGAGCAAGGAAAGATTCACACTGGCGATGAAATGGAAATTGTCGGCGTTCGAGATACACAGAAGGCAATTTGTACTGGAGTTGAGATGTTTAACAAGATTCTCGATGACGGACAGGCAGGCGACAACGTCGGGCTTCTGCTTCGTGGTATAGACAAAAACGAAGTTGAGCGTGGTCAGGTTATTTCAAAACCAGGCAGCATTACTCCACACACGAAGTTCAAAGGACAAATATATGTTCTTAGCAAGGACGAAGGTGGACGACACACGAACTTTTCTACTGGCTACAGACCTCAGTTCTATTTTAGAACCACGGATGTCACAGGAGAAATAACTCTCGAAGGAGATGCAAAGCTTGTACTTCCTGGAGACAACACTGCCATCACCGTTACGCTTATAAAGCCCATCGCAATGGACAAGGGATTACGTTTCGCTATTCGAGAAGGTAGTCGTACCGTAGCGAGTGGTCAAGTAACCGAGGTTATAGAGTAAAAAAATATTATGCAAAGCGGTAGATTTCGAGTAAAACTAAAGGCATTCGATGCCAAACTAGTGGATATGGGGGCAAAGAGCATTGTCGAGTCTGTAAAAAGATTTGGAGCTCAGGTTGTAGGTCCCATACCTCTTCCTACGAAGATAGAGAAATTTACCGTTTTACGTTCACCACATGTGAATAAAAAATCCCGTGAGCAGTTCGAGAAAAGAACCTTCACTCGGATTATTGATTTATTAAATCCGTCTCCGGAAGTGATGAATGTATTAATGAAATTAGAATTACCTACAGGGGTGGATGTACAGGTAAAGCAATAGTAATTGCCTATATGTAGAAACAAATATGATTGATAAAGAAATTGCATTATACGCGAAGAAAATAGGAATGACTCAGATATTCGATGACAACGGAAACGTAATCCCTGTGACCGTCCTCGAAATGAAAGCAAATTCTATTATTGGAAAAAGAAGCAAGGACAAGGATGGCTACGATGCTACCATACTCGCTGCTTTTGAAAAGAAAGAGAAGTACGTCAAGAAGCCTGTAAGAGGGCAATTCCCAAAAGAGATGGCTCCGTGTTCAAAGATATTTGAAGAGAAGGGTTTTAAAGACAAGAAGGTCGGTGACATGGTCGGAGTGGAGCAGTTTGAAATGGTTCCCTTTGTGGATGTCAGCGGAACATCGAAGGGAAAAGGATTTCAGGGAGTCATGCGAAGGCATGGAGCTCATGGTGGTCCTGCAAAGCATGGTTCAAAGTTCCATCGCCATATCGGATCTTCAGGGCAATCAGCCAATCCTTCTCGTATTCGAAAAGGAACAAAGGGCGCAGGAAGAATGGGGAACAAAACGGTTACCCTTTTAAATCTTCGTGTGGTTCAGGTGGACAAAGAACAGAATCGTCTTTTGATAAAAGGATGCATTCCAGGGTCAATACATTCGGCCGTTCGTGTACGTCCTTCTGTCAAGAAAAATATTATTGTAGTTGCGGGGCAAGAAAAAGATGCAGTGTGATGTAAAAAACGCAACAGGAACGATAACGGGCTCAATTGAACTCAATGACGCAGTATATGCTTCTGATGTCAGCAAAGGGTCCTTGTACCATACACTTCGAAACCAGCTTGCGCGAGCAAGGCAGGGAACAGCTGCAACAAAGGGAAGAAGTGATGTCAATTATTCAAACAGAAAACCATGGAGACAGAAAGGAACTGGACGAGCTCGAGCTGGTAGTAGACGATCTCCTGTCTGGGTAGGCGGAGGAACCGTTTTTGGGCCACAGCCAAGAGACTATAGCTACACGCTTCCGAAGAAGATTCGAAGGCTCGCGTATAAATCTGCGCTTTCTGAACGAATGGAAAACAAAACCCTACAGATCATTGAACTTGAAGCATTGAAATCGGAAAAGACAAAAGATTTTCATGCACAGATTATTTCTTTCAACAAAGAAAAGAAACCCGTTCTTCTTGTTATACAGGACGACAACACAACCTTAAAGAGAGTTGCGCGCAATATTCCATGGCTGACAGTACATAGCTACGACAAACTAGCCATAAAGAATCTTATCTATGCGTCTCGTGTTCTTCTTACAAAGGAAGCAGCACTTCTACTCAATGATTTTTTTACGAAGGAGCAAAAAGATGCAGAAGTATCCTGAGAAAATAATACTGTACCCTCTCTTGACAGAGAAGTCGAACATAAGCAAAGAGAAAGACAAGTACATATTCAAGGTGCTCTTGCAGAGCAACAAGAAAGAAATAATGAATGCGATAGAGGCCTTGTTTAAGGTTCGTCCCCTTTCGTGCAACGTCATGAATGTGAGAGGAAAGAAGAAGAGACAGGGAAAGGCAGTGGGAAGAACAAGCCGGTACAAGAAAGCAATCGTCAGTTTGAAAAAAGGAGACAGTATCTCAATATTTGAGGGCGCATAGCATGCCAGTACGAGGAAGAAACCCAATAACACCAGGGCTTAGATTTAGAGTATCACGCACATACAAGCATCTTAGCACCCAAGAACCCCACAAGCCCCTTACGAAGGGAAAGAAACGAATAAGTGGAAGAGCGGGAACCGGAAGAATCAGTGTAAGACGAAGAGGGGGCGGAGCGAAGAAGATGTATCGCTTTGTCGACTTCAAGCGGGACAAGATTGATGTTCCTGCAAAGATTGCAAGCATAGAGTACGATCCGAACAGAAGCGCTGACATATGTCTTCTTCATTACAGCGATGGAGAAAAACGCTACATACTTGCTCCCAAAGGGATACAGGTTGGGGACACGGTAATCAGTGCAGAGAAAACAGAACTTTCTAGAGGCATGACAATGCCATTAGAAAACATTCCTATTGGAACTTCTGTTCACAACGTTGAATTGACGATTGGTAAGGGTGGAATCATGGCCCGTTCTGGAGGAAGCTATGCAACGCTTTCCGCGAGAGAGAAAAACTATGTGACCCTAAAGCTTCCCTCGGGAGAGATGCGTTTAGTGCATGGTCGTTGTAGAGCAACGATTGGAGTCGTGGGTGGAGAAGAAGGCGTTAACGTAAGCCTAGGGAAGGCGGGAATGTCTCGTATCTTAGGAAGAAGACCGAAGGTAAGAGGTGTGGCGATGAACCCACACGATCATCCGCACGGAGGCGGAGAAGGAAAGACTTCGGGTGGACGACATCCTGTGTCTCCTTGGGGTATGCCAACAAAGGGATATAAGTCAAGAAAAAAGCGAAAAGCTTCAAGCAAGTTTATAGTGAAACGGAGAGGTAGATAGTGTCAAGATCGGTAAAAAAAGGGCCGTACGTTCGAGCCAGTTTGCTAAAGAAAGTTGTGAATGCAAAAAAATCTGATAAGAAGGTTTTGGTAAAAACGTATTCGCGGGAATCAACAATAATACCAGACATGGTTGGGCTAACTATATCCGTCTACAACGGAAAGAAATTTATTCCTGTTTATCTTACAGAACAGCACGTGGGACACAAGTTAGGGGAGTTTTCTCCAACACGAGTCTTTTTTGGACATGCAGGAACAAACAAAAAGGTCAAAAGATAAGGAATAAGGAATGGTGTTTACAAGTATTCATAGATATGCACGAGTGTCTCCTTTCAAGGTTAGACGTGTGGCGAAGGCTCTCAAAAAACGTGCCTATCCAGAACTGATTGCATACGTCAATGTCTTGCCTCATGCTGCCGCAAAGCTTATCAAAAAAGTGGCACAGTCGGCTGCAGCAAACGCATTGCAACAGAATCCAAAACTAGAAGAAGAAAATCTTTTTGTAAGAAACATCAGTGTGGATGAAGGTCCAAGAATGAAAAGAATGTGGGCTAGAGCACGAGGTAGGGCAGATGTACTGCTCAAACGTACGAGTCACATTTCTGTTGAATTAGAAAGCAAAGAAGGAAAGGAGTAGGTATTGGGACAGAAAGTTAATCCGTACGGATTACGAATAGGAATAAACAAGTACTGGCGCTCTACGTGGTTTGCTACAGGAAAAGACTATCTTGTAAAGCTACACGAAGACCTTGCAATTCGCGGTGCAATGAATAAACTTCCTGAGTTAAAGAATGCGGACATATCAGACGTAGAGATCATACGGCATCCTCAAAGAATAACGCTCATCATCTACACATCAAAACCTGGTGTGCTGATTGGAGTCAAGGGAGCCAACATCGAAAAGCTAACGGCAAAGCTTGCGAAGTATTCCTCGCACAGGATTCTTATCAAGATACGAATGATAAACAAGCCAGAGTCCAACGCACAACTTATGGCATTACATATCGCGCGACAGCTGAAGCAAAGAACGGCATGGAGAAGAATCTTAAAGATGGCTCTTACGAGTGCAATGAAGGCAGGGGTGCAGGGAGTAAAGATTAGACTTTCTGGACGATTAAACGGAGCCGAGATGACACAGCATAGACTTGTAAAAGATGGTCGAATTCCACTCCACACTCTGCGAGCGGACATTGATTATGGCTTCACAGAAGCACTGACAACGTACGGCGCCATAGGGGTGAAGATTTGGATTTTCAAAGGAGAAATCTTTAAGCACGAACAACGAATCGATGCAGGAAAGATAGTAAGAATGTCGGTAGACGGTCCTGGTAAATCAAACTATTACGAATATTCTACGAAAGAACGAGGGGGAGGCAAGAAGAATGCTTAGTCCTAAACGAGTTCATCACAGAAAACAGATGCGAAGAATAAGTAGTCGCTTGTATGGTGTAGCAAGCAGAGGAAACAAATTGTCCTTTGGAGATTATGGAATACTCGCCCTATATCATAACTACGTAAGCGCACGACAGATAGAAGCAACAAGAATATCCTTGGCACGGAAAATGAAAAGAGGCGGAAAAGTATGGATTCGTATTTTTCCTGACTATCCGTATACGCGCAAGCCAGCAGAAACAAGGATGGGAAGTGGAAAAGGAAATTTAGAACAATGGGTTGCCTGTGTAAAACGTGGGCAAGTGCTTTTTGAAATTTCAGGTGTGTCCGAAGAGGTCGCAAAGGAAGCAATTCGTAGCGCTATAGCAAAACTCCCCTTGAAGGCTAAGTTTATTAAACGAGGACAATAACGAGATGAAACATAATTTTGCTGATATGACTTTTGAAGAACTGGTACTCAAACGTGATGATCTTCGTAAAAAGAGACATGATTTGATGATCAAAAAATCTCTTGGACAATTAAACAATCCATTGGAGATTCGAATAATACGAAGACAGCTTGCGCGGGTACTGTGTAGGCTTTATAATTTTGTTGACAAAGAACAGCAAGAGCAGGAGAAAGAATGAAAGATAATAAAAAATTAATGCAAGGTGAGGTGCTCAGCGACAAGATGGAAAAAACAGTTGTTGTTTCCGTAAAAAACAGAAAGATACATCCTTTGTATAAAAAATACGTTGGTGTTACAAAAAAAGTATTTGCTCATAATAGGAATAACGAAGCTAAAATGGGCGATGTAGTAAGAATAATAGAGTCACGACCTCTCAGCCGTCACAAGCGCTGGGAAGTAATTTCTATAGTGTCTCGGGCGAAGTAAATTATGATACAGGCAGGATCAGTACTAAAAGTTGCAGACAACAGTGGAGCAAAGGTCGTCCAGTGTATTCGGGTTCTTGGTGGAACTCGCCGTTACACGGCTGGCATAGGCGACATCATTGTGGTTGCGGTAAAGAAAGCAATCCCTTCCTCACAGGTACAAAAAGGAACCGTGCAGAAAGCAGTGATAGTGAGGACAAACAAGGAACTAAGAAGAAAAGATGGAACGTACATACGCTTTGATGACAACGCTTGTGTTGTGCTTGATGGAACACTCAGTCCGAGAGGAAAACGTGTGTTTGGGCCTGTGGCAAGAGAGCTACGTGAAAAAGGTCAGATGAAAATAGTCTCGCTTGCGCCGGAGGTTCTGTAATGTCTCGATTTAAGAAAGATGATCAGGTGAAGATCATGAGTGGAAAGGACAAAAACAAAACGGGAAAGATTATCTCGGTAAAAAACGACAAGGTACTCATTGCAGGATTGAACATGGTAAAGAAAAAGATAAAACCAAAGTCACAGCAAGAGAAAGGTGGCATCATAGACATAGAAGCTCCGCTTCATGTTTCAAACGTAATGCTTCTTTCGAAAGGAAGTACATCAAGGATTGGATATAAGACAGTGGATGGAGTAAAGAAAAGAGTGGCAAAGAAGACAGGAGAGATATTATAATGCCAGTAGCAATAGAAGAACAGTACACAAAAACAATCGTTCCAGAGTTGAAAAAACATTTCGGATTTACGTCTGTCATGCAGGTTCCTCGTTTAGAGAAGATCGTGATAAGTTCGGGCGTAGGAGATGTGATACAGAATAGAAAGCGAATTGAGAATGTGCAAACAGAAATGACCCTGATAGCAGGACAAAAGGCGGTCGTCACAAAGGCGAAGAAGTCGGTTGCAAATTTCAAGCTAAGAGAGGGCATGGACATCGGTGTAAAAGTTACGCTTCGAAGAAAAAAAATGTATGACTTTCTTTTTAGATTGATTCACATTGCGCTTCCTCGTGTTCGTGACTTTAGAGGATTGAAAAAGAATAGTTTTGACGGTAATGGCATGTATTCCATGGGGATACGAGAGCATATTATATTTCCGGAAATTAATTATGATAAGATAGATAAGGTTATCGGTTTAAACGTAACCTTTTGCACCACTGCAAAAAATGATGAAGAAGCGGCTATGTTGCTTGAAAAGCTACAGCTACCATTTGCGAGATAAGTGAGGATATATGGCGAAGAAATCATTAATAGTTAAAGCAGAACGCACACCAAAGTTCTCCACAAGAAGAATCAATAGATGCAAACTTTGTGGAAGACCAAGAGCATACATGCGTAAGTTTCAGATTTGTAGAATCTGTTTTAGAAAATTTGCTAGTCAAGGTCTTATACCTGGCATAAGGAAATCAAGTTGGTAGGAGGGGTAAGATGGCTATATCAGATCCAATAGCAGACATGCTCACAAAAATAAGAAATGCATATCTTGCAAGACATGACAGTCTTGAGGTGTCTTGTTCTAAAATAAACAGTGAGATTATACGTGTGATGAAAGCAGAAGGCTTTGTAGGTGATTATTCGATTACGGAATCAGAGCAGAGTCCTTTTAAGAAGATTAAAATCACTCTTAAATATGATTCACTAGAGAAACCGGTCATTCATGAAATAAAAAAGATTTCGACACCCGGAAGACGTGTATATTCAAAGTACAAGAACATACATAGAATAAGAAATGGCTTTGGAACAACAATCGTTTCCACTTCTCATGGTATGCTTACTGACAAGCAGGCTCGAGAGCAGAAAATCGGGGGTGAACTCATATGTTCTATTTGGTAAGCAGCTCGTTCTATCTGCTAAGCAGAAGGAGATTTTATGTCACGCATAGGTAAGCAACCTATTCCAATACCTCAGCAGGTTACGCTAAAGGTCACAGATAGCCATATCGTGATCGAAGGGCCGAAGGGGACATTGCAAGAAAAACTCGTAAAAGAGATAGGATTCAAAATAGAAGACTCGGTCTGTACTATTGAACCGAAAGGAACCGATAAGCGTACGAGGCAGATGTACGGTCTTTACAGACAGTTAGTGTTTAACATGGTACAGGGAGTATCGGAAGGCTTTTCGAAGACCCTGCTGCTCGTGGGCGTGGGATATAGAGCCGAAGCTCGTGGTAAGTCGGTTATGTTTAACCTAGGGTATTCTACTTCGTTTGAATATGTTGTCCCCGAAGGTATTAGCATACAGACTCCTAAACAGGATATAGTCATTGTTGAAGGAATAAGCAAGCAACAAGTAGGACAGGTTAGTGCTGAAATACGAAGTTTGCGAAAACCCGAACCGTACAAAGGGAAGGGTATTAAATACAGCGATGAGATTATACGAAGAAAAGAAGGAAAGACAGGAAAAAAATAAGATATAAATGTTGAGTGAACTATGGTAAAAATAAAATTATTAAATAAAAAAATAGCACCTAAACTAAGAAGACGAATAAAAAGAAAGAGAAAAATTCGTAACGTTATTCGTGGTACTCAAGAAAGACCACGAGTAGTCGTGTACAGGTCAAACAAATATATTTTTGTTCAAGCTATTAATGACGAAGAAGGAAAGACGAACTGTTCTATCTCTAGCATAGAGAAGAATCAAGAACGAGCACAGGCAACAAAGGAAAACGTTGTAGAACTGGCAAAGGTTTTTGCGAAAAGATTGCAGGAAAAGCAGATCAAGGCCGTTGTCTTCGATAGAAATGGGTACAAGTTTCATGGAGTCATTAAGTCTTTTGTGGATACATTACGAGCAGAAGGAATTACAATATAGGAGTGTATGGTGATAGTAGGCAATAATAATAACAAAAACAATAACAAAAACAACAGCGATACGGTACAAGAATTTACAGAAAATCTTATTGGCATACGACGACTTGCAAAGGTACTAAAAGGGGGGAGACGGTTTTCTTTCTCTGCACTTGTCATTGTGGGAAACAAGAAAGGCAAGGTAGGGTACGGTTTTGGAAAGGCATCTGATGTTTCTGAAGCAATCAGAAAGGCCGTGAACAGTGCGCAGAAAAGCCTGGTAAAAGTCCCCATGTATAAGTCGACCATACCCCATTGGGTGGAAGGAAAGTTTTCTAAGTCAAAGATAATTTTTCGTCCTGCTTCTCCTGGTACAGGGATTATAGCGGGTGGTCCGGTTCGTATAGTGCTTGAGATGGCAGGGTATCACGATATTCTTGCGAAATCTCTTGGCTCAAGAAACAGTATAAACATGGTAAAGGCAACCTTTCAAGCATTTGATCAGTTGCTCCTTGCAAAAGAAGCAGCAAAAACAAGAGGAAAGGCTCTTAAGGAATTTTGGAGTTAGACAGGAGTAGACAAGAATGAGTACATTAAAAATACGTAAAATACGAAGTGAGATCGGGAGAAATCCAAAGCAACGTGCCACGTTACGTGCCCTAGGGCTTGGAAAAGTCAATAGCAGTGTGGAACAGGTCGATAGGCCCTCTATACGAGGCATGATACGAACGGTACAACATCTTATACATGTTGAGGAGACATCGAATGTTTGAACTTCCAAAAGGTGCGATTAAATCTCGCAAGCGTGTGGGAAGAGGAGCAGGTTCTCGTACTGGGTGTACTGCAGGAAGAGGAACGAAGGGGCAGAAAGCTCGTTCGGGAGGTTCTTTGCGTCCTGGTTTTGAAGGAGGGCAGATGCCACTCTATAGAAGACTGCCTCGGAGAGGGTTTTCCAACGCGCCGTTTAAGACAAAGTCTTGTATTCTGTCACTGCAGCGCATAGACAAGGAGTACAAGGAAAACGAAACCGTATCGATACAGACATTGCTAGAGAAGAAGATGGTTTCACGAAAGGACTTGCTTGTTAAAATACTTGCGAATGGGCGCATTACGAAACCCTTGAATATAGATATCTCTATACGGGTATCTCGTTCTGTTGGAAAAAAGATTATCGAGGCGGGTGGAACCGTTGCGAACTTTGTTGAAGAGGAAGGCGCGAGCGCTGGTTCTGGTGCTGCGGCGAAAGACGCGAAAGACGCGAGCCCTGGTGCTGCGGCGAAAGACGCGAGCCCTAGCCCCGAGAAAAGTGACTCTGCGAAAGGCGAGCAAGTAGCCGGAAAAGACAACGCGCCAGCCGGAAAAGACAACGCGGTAGCTGGACAAGACAACGCGGTAGCTGGACAAGACAACACGGTAGCCGGACAAGACAACGCGGTAGCTGGACAAGACAACACGGTAGCTGGACAAGACAACACAGTGCCCAAGGAGGGAGACGATGAATCTTAGAGCGATCTTTACGATTGCGGAACTTCGCAATCGAGTTCTATTCACAGCGTTCTGTCTCTTGGTTTTTCGATTAGGCGCAGCAATACCCATACCTGGCATAGATATCGAGGCCTTGAACTCTTACTTTTTGCAAAGTCAGAATAGCAATTCGCCCGGAACCAGTTTGGTAAATTATCTTGACTTTTTTGCAGGAGGCGCATTTTCTCGGTTCTCCATTTTTATGTTGGGCGTGGTGCCTTACATTTCGACATCAATCATTATGCAACTCCTTACCGTGATACTTCCTTCGCTGAAGAAAATATCTCAGGAAGAGGGAGGACGAAAGAAGATTCACAAGTACACAAGAAACTTTACGGTTCTTGTATGTCTTGTTCAATCCTTTGTGGTAACACAATATGCTCGTACCATTCCAGATGCAGTAAATCTTAGCTACCTGTTCTACGCCCCGCTGGCCATGCTGACGGTGACCACAGGTACCATGTTCCTCTTGTGGATAGCTGATCAAATTAATCAACGAGGTATCGGAAACGGAGTTTCTCTTATCATTTTTGCTGGTATTCTTGCGCAGATGCCACAGGCAGTGTTTACCCTTGTGCGGCAGGTACAAGAAGGGCAGCTGAACGCCATATATGTCATCATTGTCTTTATTCTGTTCGTCGCCGTAGTTGCGCTTGTTATCATAGAACAGCAGGGGCAGAGGCGCATACCTGTTTTTTATGCCAAGCGAGTCGTTGGGCGTAAGATGTACGGTGCACAGAACGTATACATACCGTTTAAATTGAATCCTTCGGGAGTTATCCCAGTCATCTTTGCATCATCATTGCTGACGTTTCCTTTGCAATTTCTGCAGGGGCTTGGCTCTCAATCGCCTTGGTTTGTGGGGGTGCTGTTCTGGTTACGACCGACAGGGCCTGTATACATCATTGTCTTGACGCTATTGATCGTATTCTTCTCGTATTTTTATACCCAAGTCACGCTCAATCCGATAGAAATTGCCAAGAACATACGAGAGAATGGAGGAACAATACCCGGTGTCCGTAGTGAGAACATGGAAGAGTACTTCTTTAAGTTGCTCAATAGGATCATACTTCCTGGCTCCTTGTTTCTTGCTTTTATTGCCGTTATGCCAACATTGATTCAGATATTTTTGAATCTACCAACACAGGTGACCTACTTATTAGGAGGAACATCTATGCTGATTTTGGTTGGTGTCGATTTAGATCTTATGTCACAGATAGATGCAAGCCAAAAGATGCATTATCAAGGACAATCAACAACAAAAGGAAATATTCGTTCGCGAATGTTATAAGGAAAGGTGGAGACAAAATGAAAGTGCGAGTAAGTGTCAAACAAATTTGTATCAATTGTAAAGTAATACGAAGAAAACGAGTACTCAGAGTGATATGTACTAATCCTAAACACAAACAGAGACAGAGGTAATATTATATGGCAAGAATAGCAGGAATCGATCTGCCCAACAAACATCTGAACATTGCACTCACATATGTATATGGTATAGGAAGATCTATCGCAGACAAGATTTGTCGAGAATTGAAGATAGATCCAGAGAAGAAAGCAAATGACTTAAGTTCGGAAGAACTAACAAAGCTACGTCAGTATATTGAAAACGAATGTATCATAGAAGGAAGATTGAGAACACAGGTAAATCTCAATATCAAGCGAATCATGGACATTGCAAGCTACAGAGGACTACGACACAGAAAGGGTTTGCCTGTGCGTGGACAAAGAACAAAGACAAATGCACGAACCCGAAAAGGCAAGAAAAAAACAATAGCCGGTAAGAAGAAATAAGGAGTAATAGATGGCAAAGCGAGTTAAAAAAAATATTGTAAATGGAAGAATGTATATACAGGCGACGTTTAACAATACCATAGTTACTATAACAGACGAGGGCGGAGAAGCAATTTGCTGGTCCAGTGCAGGTTCGTTGGGGTTCAAAGGGGTAAAGAAGTCCACACCATATGCAGCACAGATAACGTCTGAGACAGCCCTGAAAAAAGCCTTAGATATTTGTGGCCTTCAACGTGTCGCAGTATATGTAAAAGGACCGGGGACAGGAAGAGAGTCCGCAATACGTACTGTTGCGAATCTTGGGCTTACTGTTACATCCATACATGATATTACCCCGATACCTCATAATGGATGTAGACCAAGCAAAGTTAGACGTCCGTAAACGGAAAGTAAATTAATAATGGAGGAATAAATGTCATTAAAGCATTTGTTAAAAGGATTTAAGCTACCAAATTCTATACAATTTAATAAGGTCTCAGAGGAATCTCATATTGGAAAATTTGAGCTTCAGCCCTTTGAAAGGGGAATGGGCCAAACTATTGGAAACACCCTACGGAGAACACTACTTTCTTCTATTCCTAACTATGCAGTGAGTGCTGTAAAGATAACGGTATACGAGGGAGACTCTCATAAATATGTTAGTAGTGAATTCGAGAACATTGAGGGAGTTCAGGAAGACTCCATAGACATCATTGAGGCCATACGAAGAATGCGCTTTAGATTTGATAGCGATGACGTGCTTCAAGAAATGTTCAAAGGTGAATTCAAGGGAAAAGGGCCGTGTACCGCTGCCATCTTTGAAAAAACTGGATGTGAAATACTCAATGCCGATGAGGTTTTGTTTACTGCATCAGATTCTGTTGATATAGTGTTTGAAATAAACGTGGAACTTGGTAGAGGGTTTATTCCTTCAGAAGTCATTGAAAAAAACATAGAAGAAAAAGGAACCATTCCATTGGATGTTGTCTTTTCACCTGTACTCAGTGTTTCCATAGCCATAGAAAACATGCGAATAGGATATAGAAACGACTACGAGAAGCTTATGCTTACGGTAAAGACAAACGGTGGCGTTAGCCCTGGCGAGGCGGTAGCTCAGGCTGCAAAAATCGTAAAGGACAACCTTACGCTTCTTATTGATTTCGATGAGGAAGAAGTAGAGCAGAACGTGGAGAACGTACAACAGCTGATAGAGATGCAGAAGATGCTTGACCTCTCTATCGAAGAACTTGAATTGTCATCTCGATCCTCTAATTGTTTAAAGGCAGCGAACATTCGCACCATTTTGGAATTAGTCTCTCTTACGGAGAAAGACATTTCCTCAATGCCTAATTTTGGAGCAAAATCAATGGATGAAATAAAACAGAAACTTCATGACATGGGGTTGGTACTTGGTATGCCACTTCAAGAAGTATTAAAGAGAACAACCTAGCGGAGACACTATGCGACATAGAATTCATATAAAGAAACTAAGTAAAACACCGGCTCATCGTAAGGCAATGCTACGAAACATGTTGGTATCATTCTTTAGATACGAACAGATTAAGACAACTCGAGCAAAGAGCAAGCTTCTTCAGCGATATGCAGAACGGATGATTACTCGAGCAAGAAAAGACACGGTAGCGACTCGAAGACTCGTTGCAAAATGGGTGCAGGACAAGGCTATTTTAGCAAAGCTCTTTACCGTTATAGCTCCCATCTTTTCTGAAAGAAACGGTGGCTACACGAGGATAGTAAAAATAGGGCAGAGATTTGGGGATGCTAGCGAAATGGTTTATATCTCTTTAGTCGAATTTAGCGAGGCGAAAGATCAAGAAGAGGTGCTTTCTTCGGAGAAAGAAACGAAAGAAAAAAAGAAGTCGGAAAAGGGAAAGCGAGAAAAAGAAAAGACGGAAAAGCTCGAGAGCCCCAAGAAGGCGGAAAAGGCTGTCAACAATGAAACGAAATCAGATGAAGTTGGAAAAGTCGTAAGCGAAAGCGGCAGCGCAGAGAGCACAGACGGCAGCGCGGAGAGCACAGAGAACAGTACAGAGAAAAAAGAAGAAGTGGATTCTTCGACATAAAAATAAATAAAAATTCGCCGTGTATCCAAAGCACAAATATCTACAACAGTACAAGAAGGTAACCAACGAGTTTTACCATCATGTGGATAAGATAGATACAGAAGAGCTGCTAGGATGGGGAAGTTCAAAAAGCCAGTACCTTCGGTTTAAGGTGCTTATAGATATTGCACGTCGTTCGTTCGATCTAAACCCCAAGGACAATCTTGTGGATGCAGGGTGTGGCTACGGGGCTTTACTCCACTTTCTTCAGACGAGCAAGCAAGACGTTCATTATACGGGATTGGACAGCAGTTCAATATATATCGATACCGCAAAAAAGCGCTTCAAGGACTCGCAATTTCGTGTCTTTGATCTTCTTGATGATGTAGATCGTCTTCCTGACCAATACGATGTTGCGCTCGTGTCAGGGGTTTTGAACTTAGATCTTGCTCCTTTCTACAAGGACAAGGTGGAAAAACAGAAATCAAAATACGCAATAGTCGAACACATAATACAGATGCTGTGCAACAGCGTAAGAAAGGGTGTGGTATGCAATTTCTTACACATGGATTCTCCAGGAAAAGTCTCCGTTTTTAACTATCATAAACCGAGTGATCTTATACAGCACTTAGAGTCAAAAGGGTATAATGTCATTGACAGGGAAGAAGGATATTTAGATAATGACTTTTCATTGGCAATTATAAAGAAGAACTAAGCGAGGACTAGGCGATGACTATACACGATCAGAAGCAGGAAACCCCGAACCATGGGTTTCTAGAGAAGGTCTTGATATACACGGATGGAGGGTGCAAGGGAAACCCTGGGCTTGGAGCCTGGGCATTCTACGTGCCTTTCGAAAAGTACTCCAAGTCGGGAAAGGTGGAAGCGACCACGAACAACCGGATGGAGCTCCTAGCCTGTATCGAAGCACTGCGTTGGGTGGGGCTGAGCAAGAAGGAAGGCACCGTGATCTTGTACACCGATTCACAATATGTACAGAAGGGGATAACGGAATGGATCCATTTTTGGATAAGGAACAACTGGGTGTCAAAGGCAAAGAAAGCAGTGCTAAATCGTGATCTATGGGAGACGTTGTATAATCTCCAAAAGGACATACAGATTACCTGGTCATGGGTGCGAGGGCACGATAACAATCAATATAACGAATTCTGCGATAAACTTGTCAAACAAGAGCTAGGCTAGACGCTGGCGCGTGCTGTCGTGGCGCGCTAGAGCTGTCGTGCTTGTCACGCGCTAGAGCTGTCGTGCTACTTCTTCTTTTTAGCAGCAAGCTTTTTCTTTTTGGCATGTACAAGTTCTCTTGATATTTCCTGCGCTGCCGCGTGACGAGCTATCGGCACTCGAAGTGGTGAGCAGGACACATAGCTGAGCCCTATCCGAAACGCAAAGGCAACAGAACTCGGTTCTCCTCCGTGTTCACCACAGATACCTACAGAGAGATCCTTCTTTATTCTTCGTCCCTCACTGGTGGCGTAGCTTACGAGTGCTCCCACGCCTTCTTGATCGAGTATCTGAAAGGGATCTTCTGTCAAAAGTTCGTGTTCTTTGTAGTCTGGAAGAAAAGTCGAGATGTCTTCGCGAGAAAAACCAAATGTCATTTGGGTAAGATCGTTGGTGCCAAAGGAAAAGAAATCTGCATGCTCTGCAATGGCGGCTGCGGTAACCGTTGCCCGTGGTAATTCAATCATGGTACCTATGGAGTAGTTCATTTTTATTTTTGCCTTTGATAGTTCCTCGTGTATGATCTTCTCTGCTCTCTTTCGAAGAAAGATCAATTCTTTGTAGTCTCCTATAAGAGGAATCATGATCTCTGGTTGAACGGAAATCTTCTTCTTTCGACAATGTATGGCAGCCTGTATTATGGCAAGTATCTGCATGTCGTATATTTCAGGATGACTGATTCCTAGTCGACAACCACGGTGTCCCATCATGGGATTTGTCTCGTGTAATGTATTGGTTCTCTCTATCAGTTTCGAGAGGGAGATGTGTAGTTCCTTAGCGGTTTCTTTTTGTGATTGTAATTCTTGAGGAAGAAATTCATGGAGTGGTGGGTCCAAAAGACGAATGGTAACGGGACAGTTTTTCATCTCTGAGAATATCCCGATAAAATCGTTTCTCTGAAGAGGGAGGAGCTTTTTGAGGGCTTTCAATCTACTTTCTTTGTCGAGTGCAAGTATCATCTCTCTAAAGACGCGTATTCTCTTCTCGTTAAAAAACATGTGTTCGGTACGACAGAGCCCTATGCCTTTTGCACCCCATTCGTATGCAAGTTTTGCGTCTGAGGGGGTGTCTGCGTTTGCGCGAATATAGAAGGGGTCGGCAATGCCAGCTCGTTTTGTTTTGAGTCGCACCTCGTCTGCAAAACCGAGAAATTTTTGTATGTCCTTTGTGATTCGTGCAGGTATCAAATCTAGCTTGCCAGCATAGATCTTTCCAGTTGAGCCGTCAAGGGTGATGATGCTCCCAGTCTTGTATTCTTTACCCGAGATGACAACAGAATTTTTCTTGATCTTCAAGTCAGCACAGCCTACGATGCACGGTTTCCCCATTCCTCGAGCGACTACGGCCGCGTGACTTGTCATTCCTCCAGTAATGGTAAGTATGCCTTCTACAACGTTCATGCCTCCTATGTCTTCGGGAGAGGTCTGCGCTCGAACCAAGATGGTTTTTATATTTTTCTTTGCAGCTTCTTGGGCGCTTTCAGAATCCAGCGCGATCGCTCCTACTGCTGCTCCAGGAGATGCGTTTGATCCGCTTGCGATTACCGTAGCGGTTTTTAATGCCTTGTGATCAATTCCCGGATGAAAGACCTGTTCAAACAAGTTGGCATCAACACGCAACAATGCTTCTTCCTTGCTGATAAGTTTTTCTGCCACCATGTCGACAGCAATTTTTACCGAGGCATTGCCAGTTCGTTTTCCGTTTCTTGTTTGCAATATGTAGAGCTTCCCTTTTTCTATGGTAAACTCGATATCCTGCATGTCTCGATAGTGTTTTTCTAGTTTGTTCTTGATGGCATCGAGTTGTGCGTACATTTTTGGCTGTTGCTTTTTAAGAGTGACTATCTTCTTTGGCGTTCTAATTCCGGCAACGACATCCTCTCCCTGTGCATTCATAAGATACTCTCCATAGAATATCTTGTTGCCAGTTGATGCGTCACGAGTAAAGGCGACTCCTGTTCCAGAGTCTTGACCGAAGTTTCCAAAGACCATGGATTGAACGCTTACGGCAGTTCCGCGCAGCCCCGTGATCTTGTTCAGTTTTCTATATGTCTGTGCACGCTCGTTGTTCCACGAACCAAAGACCGCCTGTATTGCCTCGGCCAGCTGGGTTTGTGGGTTTTGGGGAAAAGGTTTTTTCATTTTTTTTTGCAGTAGGTTCTTGTACGCCGCCACTACTTTTTTAAGCCCCTCTGCGTCAAGGTCGGTGTCTTGCTTTACTTTATATGCTTTTTTTATGGCACTCAGTTCGGCCTCAAAGTCGCGGTGATTCATACCGTACACCACATTGCCAAACATGTTGATAAGACGGCGATAGGCATCCCATGCAAAACGTTCGTTTTTGGAGGAGTGAGCAAGCCCTACTACGGATTTGTCGTTTAGCCCCAAGTTAAGAACGGTGTCCATCATGCCTGGCATAGACACAGCAGCGCCAGACCGAACCGATACCAGAAGGGGGTTTTTTGTGTCTCCCAACTTTTTCGACAATATCTTTTCTAGGCGCTGCATCGCTTTTGCAACGTTTTCCTTTATTCCTTTAGGAAGCGTCTCTTTGTTTTCATAGAACTTGGCACACGCATCGGTCGTTATGGTAAAACCAGGTGGCACGGGTATTCCTAGGCTTGCTATCTCGGCAAGATTCGCTCCCTTTCCCCCCAAGGAGTCTTTCATGCTTGAATCTCCTTCTGATATTCCCTTTCCAAAAAAAGATATAAAGGCTAATTTTTTCACGATAACTCCTCCGTGTTTTTGTTTATTTTATTTGATATTCATAGTATCAATTTTATTCTTGTAAAGGAAGATTTTCCAGGCTCTTTGCGAGGTCCGATTCGTTGTACGAACTCTCTTCTAAGACGCCAGAAAAATAATCATCATATGCTTTCATGTCAAAGTATCCATGACCGCAAAGATTAAAGAGTATGGTCTTAGACTCTCCACTTTGCTTGCATTTTAGAGCCTCTTCTATTGCTCCTTTTACGGCATGGCTTGCCTCGGGTGCTGGAATAATTCCCTCTGTTCTTGCAAAATCGAGCCCTGCTTTAAAGCATTCTGTTTGGTAGTAAGAAACAGCTTCTATCATGTCTTGATCTTTGAGATGACTGACGAGGGGGGACATTCCATGATATCGAAGTCCACCAGAATGAAAGCTCGGGGGGATAAAGTCCGACCCCAAAGTATGCATTTTTACGAGCGGAGTAAGATGTCCTGTGTCTCCAAAATCGTAGGCGAATTTTCCCTTTGTAAGAGTGGGGCAGGCTGCTGGTTCTACGGCAACAAAACGAGTGTTCTTTTTTTCTCGTATTGCTTTTCCAAGAAAGGGAAAGGCGATGCCTGCGAAGTTTGAACCACCACCAGTACATGCAACAACGATGTCTGGGTAGTCTCCTGCAATTTCTAATTGGGCAAGTGCCTCTTGTCCGATCACCGTCTGGTGGAGCAGAACATGGTTTAGGACACTTCCAAGAGCGTAGTTGGTATCAGAATTCTCTGCCGCGATCTCTACAGCCTCAGAAATTGCTATGCCAAGAGAACCAGGGTTGCTCGGGCTTTTCTTTAAGATTTCTCTTCCCGTGTTGGTTGTGTCGGAAGGACTAGGAATACAGGTAGCTCCGTAGGCTTGCATCAGTGATTTTCTGTAAGGTTTTTGATGATAGCTTACGCGCACCATGTAGACGAGTATCTCGATTCCAAAGATGGAGCCTGCATAGGAAAGCGCGCTTCCCCACTGTCCGGCACCCGTCTCTGTAGCGATTTTTTTTATTCCCGCCTCTTTGTTGTAAAAGGCTTGGGGGACAGAGGTGTTGGGTTTGTGGCTGCCTGCGGGGCTTACGCCCTCGTATTTGTAATATATCTTTGCAGGGGTGTCTAAGAATTTTTCAAGAGAGAGAGCTCTGTGCAAGGGGCTTGGTCGCCATTGCTTGTACACGTTTCTTACGGGGTCTGGGATTTCGATTTCCCGTTCCATGCTTACCTCTTGGGCTATCAAGGACATAGGGAACAGATGAGCGAGATCATCGGGGCCTATGGGTTGATGTGTTCCAGGATGCAGTTGGGGAGCTAAAGGGCTCGGAAGATCCGCACAAAGATTATACCAATGTTTTGGAATATCTTTTTCGTCAAGGATGATTTTTGTTTGTTCTGACATAATATCTCCTACTAGTTTTATGATAGTATTAGTATAACATATAGATAGAACTAATTCAATATGATAAGATTTTTGATAAGAGGCAAGCCTTATAACTTTTTTTTAACGTTCTCTGTTTTGTTTGCGGTGTTGCTTTGTGCTGTCTTCGTTTCTGTCCCCCTGCATGGAGAAACAGAATTAAGAGCGTGGGAAGACGAAAGACCCTATGCGGGATGGAGGTATCATGATTTTCAAAACTTTAGAATCATTTTTGAAGACCACGATCTTGCCGTACAAGAAGAATTACAGCGAATCATACAAAAACATTATGCAGCACTTACGGCACTTTTAGAAAATGATCCGAAGGCGGATAGAATACATGTAATTATAGATAGCAGGGCTCAGTATTCGAATGCATATTTCTTGCCAGCACCACCAACCATAATTTTGCATACGGCTGCCGCTAGATACATAGGCAAGGATAGTTCGTGGTTGGAATACATTTTTTTGCATGAGTTTGCACATTATCTCCATCTTTTTGTCCCAGAAGGCGTAGGTGAGGTGTTGTCTCGTGTCTTTGGTGATGCGGTCAATCCAATTGTTTCTCGCATATTGACTCCAGGATGGGCCATTGAAGGGCTGGCCGTAACCGTAGAAAGTGAATTCATTTCGAACGGAAGATTACAAGATCCCTTCTTTATTATTCCCACCCGTGCGGACATCCTTCTTGGTCATTTTGCAACTTACAAAGAGAAATCGCTTTTTCAATTTGAGTTTCAGTTTGGAGAATCGTATCAGTATGGATCCTTCTTGTTTCAACACCTTAAAGAGAAGTATGGATACGAGAAGCTTGCCGAGTATTGGAGGGAAGCATTAAAAGCAGGGGAACTCGTTAAGGATACTTTTGGTAATTTCTTTGACACAAGGCTAGACGAAGAACACGAGGCTCTTTATCAGAAGCTGTACGAACGTTTTTATCAGGAGTCGGGAGAGCTTCCTAGAGGAGAGCAAGTGTCCATTAAGAAGAGCGAGAGAACAGCGCTGTCTATCGTTTCGGATACCGAGAAGGGCGTTCTTCTCTATAAAAGAGGATCGGATACGAAAAATGAGTTCGTTTATCTTTCAGATGATTTAGAGACAGAAGAAACCGTATTGCAGATGCAAATAGATTTTCCTTACTATGGCACGGGGCTCGCGGACGTAAACAAGGATGGTACAAAGGTGGTCTTTGTGGGAAGCACCATCAACCCAAATGCGACTACGACTCAGAACACACTTGGTTTTACATGGTATAGAAGTTTCTTTAACGATCTGTACTTGTATGACACCGAGAAAAAAACCACGAAGCGCATAAGCGAGAAGCAATCTCTAGTCATGCCCAGTATAAATGATGACGCTACGTTTTCTGTTGTAAGTCAGAGGCAGGGTACGAGTTCACGACTTATAAAGATTGATTTAGAACGGCATCGAGAGGGGTTCGAGATTTTGTATGAACCAACAGATGCTGTTGTTCTTGAAAAGGACATATCTCCTCGTTCTCAATCTGTGGTCTTTGTCGAAAAAAACACGAGTGAGGGGAACTCCTTGCGATTGCTCGATCTCGAGACGCAAGACATGCGAGTTTTGTTTGCTTCTGAAATAGTTCACTTTTACGATCCTCGCTTTGTTTCGGAATATCGTATTCAGTTTAGCTCGGACATAGAGCTGCCTCAGAAACTGCTTCGTCTCTACGAATATGATTTACAGACGGGTCTTCTTCAAAGAGTTGCAGAGGACACGGTGGGGGTGGCAAGTGCGGTACAAAAAAGAGACGGGTCGATTCTTTATCTTTCCAATAGTGGAGATGGGTTTGAGCTGTATCAATATGATGCAAACGAACAAGACAGGGTGACGGTCGATACGACTCAGCTATCGTATCTGGAAAAAGAAAGGAAGCAGGGCAAGACCTTGAAAGAATCTTTAGAGAGCAGTGAAGTGGGTGCGTATCCAAAACTGCTGTCCTTTTTACCATCACGCTTTGTGTATTGGTTTCCTTCTGCACGCGTTAGCTTTGCTGGAGACAACTTTGAATTCTCGCCAGGCGCGGAATTCTTGTTTCAGAGTAGCAATGGTTTGTCTAATCTGAGACTAAGCTTTTTTCACTACTTCTCCACCGAGCAGAGTACGATAAGTTTTCAACCCATGTATAACATCAACTATGCCTACAGCTGGAGACCAATAGGTGATTTTCTTCTTTCTACCTCGCGAGGCATAGCGTATAATTTTCCTTTGCGACAGTACAATGTCAACTATGCTCATCAGTTCGGTTTTTCGCGAGTGCTTTGGAATGATTTGCACAACAACCAGCTGAGCGTGTTTCTTGCTACTCGTATATATCATGTTCTCGAGCTCGAGAAGGACTTTAGTTTTGAAGATAGCTTTGACCTCTTTTATGCGAGTACATATAACGAGTACGATATACGCTTTACCTATACTGGGTCAAAACCATGGCTTTCTCGTCTCAACCCTCTTGCGTGGAGGCTAGACGCGTCTTTTAACTACAGACCGCCTATTTGGTCCACATCGAAGCATGAATTCATCAGTTCGCTCAGTTCACGTATTCGAATTCCCGTGACACCGTACTTTGCGTTTCAAATAGGAAACAAGTCGAGCCATGCAAACATCTCGAGTCCTCGAAGCGTGTTCGGACTAAGTCGCATTAGTCGTACTCAAAACCCTCTGTCCTTGTTTGGAAGTGGTCCAAGTTTTCTCTCCTATGATGACGAGAAATTTTCACTCGCGCCGTACAAGTCTGTGTGGTCATTGGATCTTATTTTTCCTTTTGGTGATACAGATGATTTTGGATCTGAGTTCATACAGCCATATTCTTTTAGCGCGAATGTGTTTACGGATCATAGTTTTGCGGTGCAAGAAGATGGTGTTTTTCTTTTAAATTCTTCGTTCGAAGCGGGAGTAGAGGTGACATCGAATCTCTTTCTTTTTCGAGCACCCATAAAGGTTACTGTCGGTTCCATCTTTCGAGTTCCATATGCGTTTGACGGATTCGACTATAAGGTCTACGTGTTGTTCGGGACAGACCTAGAGCGGCTGACCTCGTGGCTGTCGTGGTAGGCTAGTGCCTCTAGGCACTAACATCCTCGTTTATTTGCCCATAAATCATAGGACACATCAAATCTACAATCGTGTTCTGTAGAGCTTGGTCTTCCATTATCCTTAAGTATATTTCTTTGTGTTGCTCATTCCCTTCAATAGCTTGCTCACACCTCTCAATAAACCTTTCACATAAAAATTCACGGAATACAAGCTTAAAATTACTCATTGAATTGATCTTTTCGTTTCCTTGATTTATTAGGTCTTTATCAGCCATACAATCCTCTTTAACCTGTTTAAAAATTAATCCGTCCTCCTTTTTAAATTCGGTGCCAAATCTTTCATTGATAATCCTGATTATTTCACTTAGCTGGTTTGTTTCCTTTTCAATACTCTTGCCAGCTCTAGCGATCACAGCACCATGTTTGCTATTTTCATCGGCCAAATAGATTGCATCACTTTCTTTCATCTCTTGTAGGCGATAATATTCAAGGTTAACTTGATTACTAAGGTTGTAAACTGAGTTGATTTTCTTTGGTAACTTATTAATTAAAAACCTAGAGTAAATAAAAAACTTTTCCAATTCAGGGTCCGGGAAGGGTATTATTTGAGACAGGTATGAATACAGCTTAACAAAGGATCTCAACGCTGCTTCAAGGGATTCTTTGTCCTCTTTGTTCTTTATTTGTTTAAACCTGTCTACAGATGGATCGATAAAAGAATTTAATTTACCCTGGTCATTAGGAGTAAAGGATTTTTTAGATCCGAAGTAAAGTTTTGTAAGTGCATCTATGTCCGTTTTCCATATTATCTGAGTTTCATCGATTTTACTTTTTATGGCATATAATTGATCATGATCTGGGGTTTCCTCAATGGAAGTCATTTTATAATAATCCTGAAACGCTTTTTTGATTTCTTCACGGTCATTGCAAAAGTCCAGAACAAAAGTATCTTCTTTCCCAGGATAAGTTCTATTAAGTCTGGATAAAGTCTGAACTGCTCTTACCCCAGATAAATGTTTATCAACATACATTGTGTGAAGCAATGGTTGGTCAAATCCTGTTTGATATTTGTCAGCGACTAACAGAAGTTGGTATTCCAGTGACCCAAACCTTTCGGGCATTTCTTTCTCGGGAAAGCCATTCATCTCTGTTTCTGAATATTCCTTATCTTTAATGTCTGGATCTGTTACTTTCCCAGAGAATGCAACAAGTACTTTTATATCGGTATATTGGTTTTCTTCTAGGTATCTATCAAACTCTTGCTTATATCGTACTGCATGAAGTCTAGAACGTGTCACCAACATCGCTTTAGCTGCTCCACCCATCTTGTGGGCAGACTTTTGTCGAAAGTGTTCAATTATCACTTCTGTCTTCTGAGACAGATTATGAGGGTGTAAACTAACAAATCTAGCGATAGCCTTTACAGCTTTCAATTTATCAACCTCTGGGTTGGCCTCGATGGACTTTGATAGTCTATAGAATGTTTTATAGGTTGTGTAATTTCTTAGTACATCGTGTATGAAGCCTTCTTCAATAGCTTGCTTCATAGAATACAGATGAAATGGTTTAGGAATCCCATCACTTCCTTTTGTTCCGAACACTTCGATGGTCTCTGGTTTTGGTGTAGCAGTAAAAGCGAAAAAGGATAAATTTTGTTGTTGTCCTCTAAGTCGCATTTCTTTTCTTATTTCATCTTCTATATCAATATCATTTGATTTGTCAGCTTCTTTTTTTTCGGCTTCTTCCAGTGTTTTGGCAGACAGAACCTCTTTCAATTTTTTAGCGGCTTCCCCACTCTGGGAGGAGTGTGCTTCGTCAACAATTACTGCATACTTGCGGCTGGGTAAGGTCTCGACCTTTTCAAGAACAAATGGGAACTTCTGAAGAGTGGTTATAATTATGTTAGAACCTGCTTTTAGTACGTTTGCTAATTGATTGGAGTTTTTATCAATTTTTTGAACGACACCTGGCTCGTGTGGGAACTGGTATATAGTGTCTTGGAGTTGATCATCCAGTACTCGTCGATCTGTTACAACAATGACACTGTTAAAAACCCGTTCATTCTTATCGGTATGCAGACTTGATAAGTGGTATGAAAGCCAGGCAATGGAGTTTGACTTTCCGGAGCCAGCACTGTGTTGAATAAGATAGTTTTTGCCAGCACCTGCAACTTTTGCATCGTCTATTAGGCTTCTTACACATTCTAATTGATGGAAGCGTGGAAATATCATTTCTTCTTTTTGAAGATGTAAAAAGCGACCGAGTATATCCATAAGACTATCCTTGACAAGGATTTTTTTCCAAAGGTACGTGGTTCTATAGCTATTGGTTTTAGGATTGCCTTTTCCATCGTTATAGCCAAGGTTAAATGGCAACCATTTGGTTGTTTTTCCAGATAGTTTGGTAGTCATATATACTTCATCTGTATCTACTGCAAAGTGGACTAGGGCACGTTTTTTAAACTGAAATATTGGTTCATTAGGACTTCTAGTAGTTTCATACTGCTCGATGGCGTTATCTACATTCTGATTTGTAAGCGGGTTCTTCAACTCAAGGGTGGCTATGGGCAACCCATTTAATCCAATCATCATATCAAGCGAGTTGTTATTATTTCGGGCATAATGAACCTGTCTATAAATGAGAAGTTTATTTAGTTTATAAAGACTCGCTGCTTTTGGATTAAGGGTTGTTAGAGGTCTTAAGTAAGCCATTTGAAAATTTACACCGTAATCAGCAACTCCATTCCTAATGACATCAAGCATGCCACGACGGCCAAGCTCTTGTATAACTCTGTCGATAAATTTTGCTTCAACTTCTTTTCCGTGAATCGATGATAATTTTTTCCATTCCTTGGATTGTGTTACTTTGAGAAAGTTTATTATTTCGAGGGTATCTAAAGCTATAGAACTATCAAAGTTTTCTGAATTGCCTTTAACATAGCCACCTTCACTGAGAAGTGAAAATTCAATGGCCTCTTCAAAAGCTTTTTCCGTATGTATATTATTCATTTTTCAATCCTATTTATATTTTTAATTTGCCGATGTAATCTTTAAAGGCGTTTTCAAAATCAACCATTCCACGTACTGCTTCATCGTGAATTTTGTCCCACTCTTCTTCATTATTACGATAACCACCTGTTGTGTATTCTTTATTAATATAACAACTACGTTTGTTATCTTTTTTTATCCATCCCAGTTTTTTACCGAACTTATCCTCAATTTCTTTCTTGTGGAGCATTAGTTCATCGAAAATGGTACTATTTTCTTCGTTGCTCTCTTTGCCACGGTCAATACGTATTTCAACACGCACACTATCCTTTGTGACCCAGTAGGTATACATTAACCCTCGCTTACCTGAACCAGCTCCTATCCAGTTGTATTCTGTAGGAGAAATTGCGTTAAATAGAGAGTGCTCTTGTTTTGCTTTTTCAAGGAGCATTGTCCAGAATTTGTGCCGTAATTTGTGGCGTTCTAACCTATTTTTCTTTGTGGTACCAGCCTCTTTTACTTCTTCACTTGGGGCAACAATCAGAGTCATTAAAGCAGCAGGAGGTGAATTGCCAATTTTTATTCCTTCTACTTTTAACAAATAAAAGTCTGTGCTCGTTGATTGATTGAGCCAGGACACCGCATTTATGTGTTCCTGACGTGGTTCTGAAACTATCCAGATGGCCTTCTTTGCTTCGATTGCTGTCAAGTACGTAATTAGTTTACCTAGGTGGTCGTGGTCGCTTTTTTCTAATTGATTTTCAATTATGACAGTATTACCAAGGTCGTCTTCTGCTACTAAATCAACATTGAATTTGCCAGCAGGCTGTTCTCTTTCAACATTGACAAGGTCAAATCCAACTACTTCATTCACAACATCAATGTTTTCCTGGAGCCAGACCGTAAATTGCGTTGCTTCGTGTTTCCAAATATCTCGTAATGGAACCCTTTGTATTTTTTCAATCATAGTTTCTCCTTTCTGACATCTATTTTTCCTGTTACTACTTCAGAAATCATAGATGTGCGATATTCTTGAAGGAGTAGTATTTGCTTCTGCTCTTTATCGAGTGTTTTATTAATGTTAACCAATTGTTTTTCAAGATAATCAATAATTAGAATTTGTTCATCTATTGGTGGAAGCCATATACTTATGTTTGCAATATTGCTGGCATTAACGATTGGATAACCTACCCCGGTGGACATAGAACAGATTGTTTCAACAACAATTTGACTGGTAAGCAAGTATGAAAAATATTTTGAGTTATAAGTAGAATTAGGACGTACAACTGCAAAACCAGTTGAACAAATCAGATTACTATCATCTATGTTCTCTATGTATGAAATTGCCTTTAAGTAAGTTCTAACAGTAGAAACAATAGTATCGCCAACTTTAACAATTCTTCTTGCTCTTGATGGAGCCTCTTTAAATGTCATTTCTTCTGGTTTGTTTTTAATTTCTCTTAAGGAAACATTTCCTATATCAATATATCTGATGATAAAGTTTGTATTAGTTTTCTCAGTTAGTGCCTCAGGATTTATATTTGAAGTGTATTTTACTTTACTAACTTTCCAATGTTTTGGCGCCTTTCCGAGCCATTCGATGCCACTATCTTTCATCTTTACATTTGGATCAAGACCTTTAGTTACTGCTTCATTTATCAGGGCGGTTCTTTCTTCTTTTAGGAGTTCTATCATCCGTTGCTTTTTTTCTATGAGGATATCGATTTTGCTAATATTCTTGTCTAAGCATCTAATGATGTTGTTTGTTTCATTATTTTTATTGGGTAAGGCAATAAAAATATCTCCAACAGTATCAGCATTTAAGTTCAGTTGTGTTCCCAATTTTCCAAGTCCTTGGTACGGTAAGCCTGTAGAAAAGATATAAAATAAAAATTCTGGATTAATATTAAGTTCTGGAAAAAAAACAAATCCATCGTGTATACAGCATTTGATTTTTGTTATAATGGCCTTGCCTACTGTCCCTGCAATACTAAGAAACAACTGCCCAGGGTAAATCTTAACACTCAATGATGAGCCAAGCACCGATAATGTTTGTGTCGTATTTTCCAAGTAACGGTTACTTGCAGATACATCTGCAATCCTGACCCAAGCAAATTCTCCATCACAATCAAAATACTTTGGGTCAGCAATAGGTCTTGGAGATGCACCTCTTTTAATAGAGGATAGTCTCTTTATTTTCTTTATCTCCCAATGCTCTGGTACTTTCCCGAGCCACTCGATATTACTATCTTTGTAATGTGTATAGGGCTTCATCGGATGATTTTTTTCAACATGCCTTCTGTTTCCTCTTCTAGTTTGAGAATATCTTTTTTAATGTCTACAAGAGAGCGAAGATGTTTATATTGATAAAAATGACGGGTAAAGTTAATCTCATACCCAACTTTGGTTTTGCTCTCATCGATCCATGCATCAGGAAGATGTGGAAGAACTTCTTTTTTGAAATACTCTTGAATGTTTTCTTTTAAAGGAATGTTCTCATAATCACGTAAACGCGTATCAGGTTTAGCATTACCTTTGTTATCTGTAACGATTTTTCCATTTTTATCTTTTATGGGGCGTTCCACTGTAATCCTAGAGTAACCAAAGTCCTCATTATCAAAGATCTTGCAGTGTTCTCCTTTCTCAAAATCACCGTAGAGGTTGGTAATAGTCTCGATGTCATTCTCTCCGATGGCATTTCGTTTTTTTCCCAATGATTTGCTCATTCTCTCAGAGAAAGAGACAGCGTTTATTAACTGTATTTTCCCTTTTCGTTTCTTATTCTTTCTATTGGTAACGATCCAGAAGTAAGTGAAAATGCCTGTGTTATAAAACAATTGGTCAGGGAGGGCAACCACAGCCTCAAGCATATCATTTTCGATAATCCATTTTCTAATCTCACTTTCACCTGAACCGGCACTGCCAGTGAATAAAGGTGAGCCATTAAAGACAATGGCAAGACGACTGCCTTCTTCATCTTGCTTCATTTTTGAAACCATGTGTTGTAAGAAAAGGAGAGAGCCGTCAGATTTTTTGGGCAAACCGGCACCAAATCTTCCTCTAGAGCCTTTCTTCTCATGCTCTCTTTTGATTTCTGGCTGTACCTTCTCCCAGTTAACTCCGAAGGGCGGATTGGATAGCATATAGTCAAACTCCTCATTTTCAAAACCATCTTTGGAGAAACTATTGCCGTTTTTAATGTTATCAGGTGCTTGTCCTTTTATAAGCATATCGCTCTTACAAATGGCATAGGTTGCATCATTAACTTCCTGTCCAAATACTTCAAGTCGGGCATCCGGATTGAATTTATTAAGGTGCTCCTTTGCGACAGAGGGCATTCCGCCCGTAACCAAACACACCC
>JACSEG010000026.1_pt1 | contig 28402 bp, 46 predicted proteins | sample 8225521 | NCBI WGS metagenome assembly JACSEG01 (sample SAMN15705060, study PRJNA637333) | viral metagenome | isolation source: viral RNA from sea star tissue | host: Pisaster ochraceus | place: USA:Santa Cruz | collected 2018
CCTCTGGAGTTAACACTATAGTTAAAGGATATTTAGTTGTTACAGGAACTGGAGGGAGTTACGCATCTGCAAAACAAGTTTTTCCAGTTATAGCAGGAAGAAAATATCTTGTTAGTGGACAAATAGCAAGAGTTAGTGGAATTTATGAGGTAGGTATCGAATTAAATGATGGAGCAGGTAGTGGTTGGAATGTAGTAGGAACAAAAACCACATCTTCAGACTTTGTTAACGTATCTGAAATAATCACAATAAATAGTGGAGCAATACAATTAGATATAAGAGGAACAATATTTAATCCAACTGTAGATAACACTAATAGTTTAAAAATAGACAACGTATCAGTACAATTAGTAAGAGCAGACAACGTAGAAGCAAAAAAATGTGTAGCTGATTGGATACACCGAACAGCATTACAAGACTTAAATAATTAAACAATGGCAAAACCAAAATTAGCATTAATACCTGCAACGATAGGAACAAGGGTTTACTCAGTATTGCCTAGTGATGGAGATGGAGATTTCGATTTTACTAGAGCAACAGTTGCAACACGTATAAACTCACTAGGACTTATAGAAGAAGTAGATAGCGGAAAGAATAGATTAAATTATGATCTGTTAGATGGCAAAGTATATGGCTGTCCAAACTTGTTGTTAGAACCTCAAAGAACTAATAAAATAACTTATAGTGAAGAAATAGAAACACCAACTAAATGGGAAACTGTAACCCTTTCAACTGTAATTAATTCTACAATATCGCCAGATGGTACTCTAAACGGCACTAAACTAATTAGAAATGCGGCAGGTACTGGTACTGGTTGGATTAGACAAAGACCAACTGTTGTAGTTGGAGAAAATGTTGTGGTTTCTATTTTTGGAAAAATAGGTAATAAATCAATATTAAACATTACATATTACAGTGCAACTGGTGGAGATAGGTTTTTTAACTTTAATCTATCTACTCAAGAAATTGCAGGAAATGGACTATCAAATGCTACATACGTTGATAGTGGGATTGAGTATTACGGAAATGGGTGGTACAGATGTTTTGTAGTTGTAGAAGCACAAAATACAAGTCCTCAAGTTCAAATTTCATTAGGTCCAAATCGATCAAACAGTCAAGGAGATTTTATTTACCTCTGGGGAGCGCAGGTAGAACAAGGATCTTATCCAACTAGTTATATAAAAACTACAGGATCGGCAACAACAAGAAACGAAGAGGTGGCAAACAATTCTGGAAACGCACAAACGTTTAACGATTCAGAAGGTGTTTTGATGGCAGAGATAAGTGCGTTGGCTGATGATTCAATAAATAGACAAATAACATTATCAGATGGAACAGATACTAATAGGTTAGTTTTAAAATATGATAATCAAAGTAATGTAATTCAAGCGTTTAATCGTGTAAATGGTGGAGAAACTGCTTTTTTAAATGCTTCTGTTACAGATATAACATTATTTAGTAAATGCTTGTTAAAATATAAGGTTAATGATTATGCTTTATGGATTAATGGTTTTGAGGTTGATACAGATACAGTTTCAACGATTTTCCCACCTAATACATTAGATGATTTAAAATTTGGTGTTGTGGGTGCAGGGTCTAACTTCTACGGAAAGACTAAACAACTACAATACTTTGAAACAGCACTAGCAGACAGCGAACTGGAAGAACTAACGTCTTGGGTATCATTTCAAGAAATGGCAAACGGACAATTATACACAATAGAATAGATATGGCACAGAAATATAAATTTGGAAACGGAGTATGGGCAAACAAAGAGGGTAGTACCCTTGCCTATAATGATGAAAACGATAACTATAAACCACTTCCGTTCAACTTTACACGTGCGTCAATAGCCACTAGGGTAAACAAGGCAGGACTGATAGAGGTAGTAGCAAACGATCAACCACGTATTGACTATACAGATAGTGCAGATGGTGTTCTTTTGTTAGAGAATAGTGCTACTAATGGTTTTCCGTTTTCTCAGTTTTTTGGCAGTGGAGCGCTAACTCAATACACTACTGGTACTAATACCTTAAGTTTTACAAACAATTACAGTATAGCACCAGATGGATCTCAAACTGCATTAAGAATGCAAGCAACAATCGGATCTACAGATGCACGTACAGTTTTAAGAGATTTAGTTAATAATTCTGGATCATTATCTACACTTAGTGTATATGTTAAATCAAATACTAATGAAAACGTTACAATGGCATTTCATTTTGATGGGGGTGTAAGAGCGCCTTTTATTGTAACTCCAAAATGGCAAAGATTCACATACTCCGAAGTTCCAAACACTGCTTGTAATACAGGAATTGAATTAAGTCAACAAATCGGTACGTCAAACGCTTGTGATGTTTCTGTTTGGGGGTTTCAATTTGAAGCAGGTGGAACAGCAACAAGTATAATACCTACAAGTAATGGAGTAGGATCAAGATCAGCAGATTCTTGTCTTGACTCTGGTAATAGCGAAGTGTTTAATGATAGTGAGGGAGTATTCTTTGCTGATATAAGTGCGTTGGCTAATGATGGAACTGCAAGAAGAATTTCTATATCTGATGGCTCTTCATCAAATAATATCTTTTTAAGTTATAGAGCAACTGCAAATCAAGTAAGAGCAAATATAAGTGGTTCTTATGATAAAACAATTACTATTTCAAATACACTATTATATAATAAATTATTGATAAAATATAAATCTGGAGATATATCTTTTTGGATAAATGGATTTGAATTGGACACAAGTACAAGTAATATTAGTATTAACGGATTAAATACTTTAAATTTTGATGGTGGATTAGGATTTCAAGATTTATATGGAAAAACAAAAGAAATTGGCTACTACGATACTGCACTAACAGACGAAGAACTTGAAACATTAACTTCGTACAGAAACTGGTTATCAATGGTAAACGAATTAAACTTAAACATTATATACAATGGCTAACACACTAAAACTAGGTGCAGGAAAATGGGCAACAGGCAACGGCACTGTCCTAGCATTTAACGATGAGAATAACAACTTTAAACCTCTGCCGTTCACATTCCAAAGAGCAAGTAAAGCAACAGTTGTAAATCAATCTGGACTCATTGAAGAGGTAAGTGCAGGAGATCCTAGAATAGACTTTAAGGATAATACTAAAGGTTCTTTATTGTTAGAACCAAGTAGGACTAATTTAATCCCTAACTCTGAAAATATGAGTGCTTGGAATCAAACTTCTTTACTTTCAATTACTGGAGGAAATGTAGGAGTATATGGTTCAACAAATGCTTATAATATTATCCCAGATACAACAACTACAAGCCATAGAATTTGGTTATCAAGTTTAGGGTTGTCAAATAATACACATACTTTTACTATTTATGCAGAAGCAAATGGTTGTTCAGATCTTTATATTTATTGTAATAGTATTGGAGTAGATTATGCACGTTGGTTTAATTTAGAAACTGGTTCTTTGCGTAGTTCAACTGGTACTCAAACAAGTAGTATTACACCAATTGGCAATGATTGGTATAAATTAGAAATAACTGGAACTTCTGATTTAACTTCTGTTGAATTATATTTAAGTAATGGTACTGAGTCAATTAGTTGGACACCTAACGGAACACAAGGAATGTTAATGCAGTTTGGTCAATTAGAAGTCGGCAATTACGCTACATCGTATATTCCTACATCTGGAAGTGCAGTAACGAGGGTTGCAGAAAGTTCAAGTCAAATTCCACCAGATGGTGTTATAGGACAAACAGAGGGAAGTATTTATTCTGAATTTAAGTCTTTAGATGATGTAGCTAATATTATGCTTTGGATGAGAAAACCAAGTGGTGGTGTTTATGGAGATATGATAAAGTTAGAGTGTGGTTCAGATAATAGATTGAGATTTGAAGTAAGGGCATCAAACGTAACATCTTGTAGTTTTATTAGTGATGTTTTACCTACAAATATTTATTACAAAGTTGCAGTTGCTTATAAACAAAATGATTATGTTGTATATATAAATGGAGTGCAAATAGGAACGGATACTTCTGGAAATGTTCCAACTTGTTCAGAAATGTATATTGGGAAATATATTGATGGAGGTATAAGAATGGGGGTTTCAAAAGATTTAAAACTTTACAACACAAGATTATCAAATAGCGAATTAGCAGCATTAACAAGTTAATTTTCTTTACATAACAAACACAATAAGATAAGATAATTAAAAAAACTATACATACAATAACCAATAGTTATAACCAAAAGTTAAAATAAATAAAAATGAGAATAGGTAAATACGCATTCGATTCACAAGAACAAGCAGTAACAAAAGAAAAAGGACTTGGTGTAGAAACTGACGAACAGGGTAACGAATACCCTACGCACGATCACACTGTCGTTCATTTAGGACATATCGTTCTAGAAGAGGGAGATTATGACGAAGATGGCGAAGTTGTTAAAGAACCAGTATTATCAGTAAAATGGCACGTAGATGCTTTATGGCAACACACGTACGAAACAACTGGAGAAGGCGAGGACGCTGTTACTGAATTAGTAGAGCCATCGCACCCTTATGGTTGGAAGTCTTATGCTGTAGCTGATATAGATGGCAATGGTATTCATAGTTTCTATGGTTTAGACTACAATTCTTTGAAGGTAGAAGATTGAGATCTATAAATAAAATAATAATTCATTGTACAGCTACTCAAGAGGGCAAAGAAATTTCTGTAGATACTATTAGAAAGTGGCACTTGAAAAGAGGTTGGAGGGACATTGGCTATCATTTTGTTATTAGTATAAACGGAGAGGTACAAGAAGGTAGACCAATTGAACAAACTGGCGCACACACTAAAGGTCATAATTTTGATAGCATTGGTATATCTTACGTAGGTGGAGTTGAAGCAGAAAGAGGTAAGAACGGAAAGTGGATTGCAAAAGATACTCGAACAGAAGCACAAAAGGATTCGTTACAGGATCTATTGTGTCAGTTAAAAGGTTTGTATCCTAAGTCAGTTGTATATGGGCATAATAATTTTAGCAGTAAAGCGTGTCCTTGTTTTGATGCTAAAGAAGAATATAAATTTATAAGTGAATCATAATGGAAGATAGTTTTGAAGATTTCGTGGATATGTTGACAGATTGTGAACAGCCAGAAACCTGTAACATCGACAACCCAGACGACTGCGAAGCGTGTGGATCTTAAATCAAGTAAATGCAAAATTGGGAGTTAAATATAATCAATAGAATACCTGTTGGACTTATCTTAGGGTGGAGTTTTTATGTACCAGAAGGTGGGGAGTTTAATTATTATGAATTTGATTTATATTTACTTTTTGTACAATTTCAATTGCGTTGGGAATGAAAAAAATAGTTGAGTGGTTTGGTGGTAGTGTAATAAAGGATCTGTTAGGAGGATTAGACAATTTATTTACGTCTAAGGAAGAAAAGATAAAAGCAGAGAACGTTATTAAGCAGATTCTAATTGAAAAGGAATTGGAACTACAGAAAATGCAAACCGATATTATAATCGCAGAAGCAAAGGGTAACTGGCTACAGAGATCTTGGCGTCCTATCTTAATGTTGGCGTTTGGATTCATTGTGATATATGTTAAATTTATAGCACCTTTATTTGACTTACGTATACCAGAGTTAGAAAATGAGTTTTGGAATTTATTGCAGTTAGGTATAGGCGGTCATGTGATCGGACGTACTGGCGAAAAAATGATGAAAGACTACGTCCAAAAAAAATAATTCATTTTATATTTGGTCAATCCAATTATTAACAGTATTTTTTATGATTATACTATAGTATAGTATACTATTGTATGTATATACTAGATATATATATACTATATACTAGATATACTATTGTATATGTTTTTATATCTAAAAGCATTTTAAGGCATTCTAACGCACTAAAAATTTACTTATATACAAATACATCAAACTAACATTATGTACAGGGAAAAAGCGGATAAAATAGCAAATTACAAGTCTTATAGCAACAGGAAAAAGATAGACGCATTGTTACAACTGAACGCTACGATCTATACAAATTTAGGAACTGATTCTACAAAGCAGGAACGATACACAGCTGAGGTATCTAGTAGACATATTTACAAGCATATTAAAAAAATAGACGAGTCATTTGGTAGTTTACTTTTAAGGGGAGAATAAATGCCAAGAAAACCTACACGTAAAGGACTTGTTAAAAAACTAGATACGATATTTAGTCACTACATACGAATGCGAAATGCAAATGCAAACGGCTACGTAGAGTGTGTAACGTGTGGTAAGCAAGATCACTGGAAGAGTATGGACTGCGGACATTTTATGTCACGTAAACACCTAAGCACCAGATGGCACGAAGATAATTGTCAAGTTCAGTGTAAATCCTGCAACGTGTTTAGATATGGAGAACAATACAAGTATAGTATATGGTTAGGACAGGAAAAGGCAGAAGAACTCCATCAATTAAGTAGAGAAACGCTCAAGTTGTATGACTACGATTTGCTAGATTTAATAAATATTTACAAAGAAAAGGTAGAAGTTCTAAAAAAAGGTTTAAATTAGCCGTAAGACTTTGTTACATAATCACAAGTAACTTGTTTTTTTGTTTATGAGAGAAGGGGGGTAACTTATAGTTGCTCTCTTTTTTTTTGGTATATGTTTTTTTTATTAACATTTTATTAGTACCTTACCTGCAAATTAATTTATAAACAAAATTCAAAAATTATGAGTGATTACTTACGAGCAAGGATCGATGCTCTTCAAAATGAGGTCAAAAGATTAAACAACAAAGTAGAATTTCTGGAAGCACAATTGGAAGTTGCTAAGGAAGTAACCTTTAATAATTACAATAAGGTATGAGAGATATAGTAGTTAAGGTAACTCCAGATGGGGATTACAACGGAACACCTAAGTTCAAGGTTGTATTACAAAAAAATGGTATGTTTACTTTTTTCGGTAAATTTACTGCTGACGTAGGATCAGAGATTGAATACAATGTTAGCAATCCTAAATACAAAACAGCTAAGTTAGTATCTGTAGGCGGTGGCTCACAAGCACCAAGTAAACCTAAATACGATACTGGGCAATCAATATTACGTCAAGTGGCGTTTAAGGGCGTTATTGAATTAATATCCGCAGGTAAGATCGACCTATTAGAAACAGAACATTATACAAATGAATTTCATAATCTTTTAAATAAATAACAATGAGTCAAACAGAGTTCGTAAACAGCATTATACCTAAGACAAGTGATCTAGGTTTTGTAGTATGTAAATTATCAATCAAAGTAGAAGAGTTACAGGCATTCCTAAAAACTAAGGAAGAGTTTGCACAAGGTAACAATGGTTTTATAACAGTAGATATATTGAAGAGTAAGAATGATCCTTCAAAAATTTATAGTAAGTTCAGCGACTGGAAACCTAAAACACAACAAGTGACAGGGGGACAGCATCAGCCAGACAGGGGTTTAGATGATATGCCGTTCTAATATACAGGGGGACTTTTGTCCCCTTTTTTTTGATTCATAAACAAACAAACAAATGATTATAAACACTGAAACGACCTTCAACTATTTAAAGGACATACGATCTGGCAATATAAAGGAAGGTTTCAAATTAGATATTAATGGAATAGATCAGTACATAAGGTTTAAGAGAGGTAACTTCAATGTAGTATTGGGACACGCTAACGTAGGTAAAACTACAGTGATCCTTTATTTGATGTTATGCTACGCTAAAAAACACAATATTAAGTGGTTAGTGTATAGTAGTGAAAACGAACCTCATAGTATTGTTAGAAAACTAGTAGAGTTCTTAGAACAGAAACCAATAAACAAAATAGATGATGAAACTTTTAAAAAGCACTTTGATTATATTACTGAAAGGTTTAAAATTATTAGTAATGATACCTTGCACACCTATCGTACTCTTCTTGAGTTTGCTAGAGCGTACAATAAGGAGTTTAAATTCGAAGGGTTATTAATAGATCCGTACAATTCATTAACTAAGGACGATGAAATGATGAGTAAGTTAGGGGGACACGAGTATGATTATTTAGCTACTACTGAGATGCGTATGTTTTGCAAGAAACACAATATCAGTATCTGGTTAAACACTCACGCAAATACTGCGGCACTCAGATGGAAGCACCCTGTAGGACACGAATACGTAGGACACCCTATTCCTCCATTAGCTAGTGATGTTGAAGGTGGTGGTAAGTTTGTAAATAGAGCAGATGACTTTATTGTAATACACCGATACGTACAACACCCTACCGATTGGACTCAGTCACATATACACGTTAGAAAAATTAAGGAAGTAGAAACTGGTGGTAGACCTACTCCGATAGATGATCCTATTAAAATGCGATCCATTGTAAATAACGTAGGTTTCACTATTGATGGGACTCATATACTACCGACAGAACTAAAAGATCCTAAAAACGTACCATTCTGAGATAAACAATGATAAACATACTTGAAAAGTTAGCTGAAAAACATAAAGACTGGGTACGCATAGTCCAGTCGTTCGGCTGTGATCTTATGACAAGTGAGGATCTCGTACAGGATATGTATATCAAAATACACGAATGGTCTAAAAAGAACAACAGGTCTATTCTGTATAACGAAGAAGAAGTAAACTACTATTTTATTTACAAAGCATTACGTAGTATATGGCTAAACCATATTAACTATAGTAAACGCTATTCTGACAATGAGTTAATAGAAAACCTCAACTTGTCTACAGAAGGTCTAGACGACAAGAAAAAAACTATAGAATCCATTGAAGAGAAATTAGGTCAGCTGTATTGGTATGATCGTAAAATCTTTGAACTCGTATACAAAGATGGAATAAGTATGTTGCAGATCAGTTATAAAACTGGTATAGATTATTGTAGTATAAAACGAACTATTAAAAAAGTAAAAAAAATTTTAAAATGAAATTAGGAGATTTAGTTTATTACTTCACTAAGTACACAGGTATTAGGTGGATATGGAAAAAAATTAATCCAGACTGCGGTTGCGACAAACGTAGAGAGGAGTGGAATCAAATACAGATAAAAAGATGGAAGAACTAGACAAAAAAGATTGGGAACAGTTTAGGGCAAAAAATTCAGATCGTGTTAGCAGAGTAGAGGTTGAAATGATCTCTATGTTACACGCTAAGTATTACAATCATAAATACGAAGTTCCGTGTAGTTGTAGTCCAAAGACGTTACAAAAATGGGTAGATGATCTAAATAAAATCTATGTCGTTAAGTAATGTACACAAATTAGAAAAGGCAGTTATATTATTACTGAATAAATTTGATGGTTGGGAATTAACTCACACAGGTGGCAGTTATAGTTATTACGATGCAGAAGGTTATACGCCAAAAGGACGTAAGTGTGTTATTGAAATGAAGTTTCGTAAAAAATATTACGAAGATAAAATGCTTGAAGTAGACAAGTATAATCGTTTAATGACATTACCAGAAGATATAGTTAAGATCTACTTTGTTAGTGATCCAGAAGGAACGTATTTTTTTTGGTTAGATGGAATAGACAAACTAAAGTCAGTACAAAAATTTTGTCCTAGAACAACTATGTGGGACAATAGTAAAAAGAAAAAGGAAGTCTATTTATTGTCAGAAGATCTGGCGTCATACGTACATAAAACAAAGGATAAATAAAATATTGCTAATAAACTGTTGATAAATCAATTATTTTTACTAAGTTTATACCTCAATCATAAATATTTAAACAAATGAACGAGGAGCAATTACAAAAATTAATCAAGGATCAAGAATGGGCAATCAATTATCATTCTGACAAACTAATTGAAGCACAAGGTTTAATGGCTTTGTATACTGAAACACTTGCAAAATTAATTGTTAGTGAATAAGTACATTAATTCAACGTTAGACCTGCAACACTCCATTGATACTCAATTAGTATTAGAACTATTGATAAAATGGAGTAAAGCCAAACCAGACAATCCAGAACTGCGTGAGGTGTCAAATGCATTTATGAATATTATAGGGTATACCAATAAACTCACTATGGAGCGTTGGGGATACGAAAGATATTGTAGTGATGCAAAAGAAGAACGTAATCGTGCTATTCTTAGAGCAAGAAGCGCAGAGGAAACAATCAATAAACTTAAAGACCAATTAAAACAAGTGAATTATGAATTATGATGACTATCTAAATATCGGCAATCCTGCTGATGAACCAGAACACGAGTGTACAGAATGCGGTAAGCCAATAAACTTCGAGGGAGTTTGTAGTGGTGTATGTTTTGAAGCGTCAATGTTATGAAAACTGGTACAACTACATATCCGCCTTTAATAAACGAACAGGCATTGTACGTTGGTGGTATGCGAGATATTACAAACGCATATATGAATGAATTGCACCCTCAGTATAAGAGAGGAACACTGCAAGTAGATCAATTAGGTTGTAAGTGCGAGATGATCGTACAATATTTTTTCTGGTCTAAGGGTATGCAGTATGATGCGGATCAAATGCTAGGTGGTAAACCTATAGCTAGTTATGATATAATGGTTCATAAGATGCAAATAGACGTCAAGGGGATCTGGTCATACCAAACAGAATTACGAGTTAACTACGATGCTCATAAAAAGGATAAGAACGTTACACACTATATGTTCATTCAACCAGAGTCAGAAAATCTAGATAACGATAAAGCAACATATTTTCTATGTCCTAAATCAGACGTAGACAAATGGCAAGTTAAAGAGTTAAAATATAGTAAAGCATATACCAAACAATTATGAAAACACAAAAAACAAGTTGGAAGCAATTACCAAGCGGAGTCTATTGCAGATCAGTAAACGGAAGAGTACAAGTTATGACTCCTGTAGAATACGAAAAATACACCCATCGTAAATGGTGGAGTAGGGTGTTGTTGAAATACTTCTTATGAAAAAGTTTAGACAATTTAGATCTAATCAAGGATGTGATCCAAAAAAACAAAAATCCACTTACATAGTTTTGTTCATTGCGTATGTAGCAATGTTATTAATTATAATATGTGTATCAATCTTTAAAATATTAATATGAAAATAAAACTGTTAGATGGCAATATGTACGACAAGAAATTGCTGTTAGATAATATGTACGAGGACGAGTTCTACTATGGCGAGTTAAACAAACTGGCGTTATCGTCTAGTTCATTAAAGTTATTGTTAGAGAGTCCCAAAAAATACTACTATGTAACCAAGTACGGAAACAACTTAGACACTCAAGGTATACGTGATGGCAGACTATTGCACACGTTAGTCCTAGAACCAGACAAGTTCGAGCAATTTCATTTTGTAGATGTCCAAAGTAAAAATACTAAAAAGTATAAGGAAGCGAAAGCAGAGTATGGTATGGTCTATACTATGAAAGAAAAGTCAGATGCAGAACGACTAGCTGACGCACTACTAAGAAACGACATAGCAATAGATCTGTTAAGAGATACTGAATTTGAAGTACCTGCGATCAATAACGTATTTGGCTATCCGTTTAGAGGTAAAGCAGATATACTTTCTAAAAATGGTGTTTGCGACATTAAAACCACAACCGATATACGTGCATTCAAGTATAGTGCATTACGTTACGGATATGATGTACAAGCGTACCTGTATTGCGAGTTATTCAACAAAAAGTATTTTGACTTTAAGTTCTTGGTATTAGACAAGGGCAGTCTAGACATAGGTGTGTTTGAATGTAGTGAGGAGTTCTACTTAAAAGGCGAGGAGAAAGTAAAGTTTGCAATAGAACGATACAAGGAATACTTCGCAGGTAAGGACTGGACAACTACAGAGATAGCAGAGCAGTTAGACAATTACATTATTAAAGATATATTATGACAGTATTACAAAAAAGAATAGCTGATAAAGTACGTTCAGTTACTGGTGTTGATCCGTTTGTAAACACACGAAAAAGAGAGTATGTAGAAGCAAGATCTTTGTTGGTGTTTATATATTACAAAATATGTAGGTTAAATTACACTCAGATCACTAGATTGTTTCAGAGTCAAGGTAAGGATATGCACCACGCAACAGTAATACATTCGTTAAGAAATTTCGATATGTATAAAAAATTTAATCCTCTATTTAACGAACTAGTAACAGATGTACTAGCACAAGGTAGTTGGGGATCAAAAACTCAAAAAAGTGAGTACATTAAACAACGTTTAGACGATGTCCCTGCCGAAGTAGTAGAGGACGTATACACGATAATATCAAATGAATATAGAATATGAAAACACAAACAAGAAATGTAGCGGAGTTACAAAGTAACCCACTAAACCCTCGTATGATAAAGTCAGCGAGATTCAGCAAACTAGTAAAAAGCATTAAGGATTTTCCAGAAATGTTAGAAACCAGACCAATAGTTGTAGATGAGAACAATATGGTATTGGGTGGTAATATGCGTCTAAAGGCGTGTAAGCAGATCGGTATGAAGGAAGTACCTGTTGTAGTAGTTAAAGATTGGACTAGTGATCAAAAGTCGCAGTTTATCATTAAGGATAATAATTCTTTTGGAGATTGGGACGTAGACGTACTTGCAAATCAATTTGAGAAGGAGTTCCTATTGCAAATGGGTATGGAAGAAAAGCAGTTAGGGTTCTTTATGGAAGAGTTTGAAGAAGAGTTCTATAAGGTAGACGATACTAACGCAGAGTTACCTATAGTACCTAAGTTCAGTGAGGGATATAGTGCAGTAATGATCTTCTGTGATAATGAAATGGACGAAAACTGGCTAAGAAACGTACTTAAATTAAAGAAAGCACGTGATTACAAGACAGAACGTATCAAAGAAACTAGTGTAGTAACAGTTAAAGAATTTCAAAAGTTATGGAAAGAAAAGCGATAAGTATAGTATGTCCAAGTAAAGGTAGATCAAGTAACGTACTCACTAAAAAACTAATTGAGGATTTAATCCTAGTAGTACCTGCATACGAAGTAGAAGCATACGAAGAACACAATCCAGAATGTACTATAGTTGCAGAACCAGAACACGTAAGAGGTATTACTGCTAGTAGACAATTCATTATAGACACGTTTCCAAATGTATTTATGATTGATGACGATATAGTTAGTATTAGAAAAAACTGGATAGAAAAAGGAGAGGAGTACCTAGTACAAGATCCAGACGAAGTAAACGACATTATACAAAGGGCAGGAGATATAGCTACAGATATAGGAGCAAAGATGTTTGGATTTGCAAACCTTAGAGATCCTTTACATTATGTTAGTCATAAGCCAATAGGGTTCACTGGATATTTAAACGCTAGTTACACTGGATACCTTGAAGGTCACGGACTAGCATACGATGTTAGCTACCCAGAAGGAGAAGATCATTATATGTCTTGTTTGAATGTATACAAAAACAGGTATATGTTTATAGATCACAGGTACTCGTTTGTAACACAGGGCAACTTTGTAGCAGAGGGGGGTTGTAATTTAGACAGAACAAAAGAAGATATGTTATTGACTACCTTAAAACTCCGCAAGACGTTTGGCGATGTAATAAAGATCAAGAAACCAACAGCAGGTAAGAGTAAGTTAAGAGAAGGAGAAAGAACCGTATCATTCCCATTCTAGTATGAAGATTCTAATAGCAGTACCGACATACAAACGACCATACGTATTAGAAAAATGTGCTTGGTATTTCTTAAAGGATATTAAAAACGCAGACGTTAAGGTATTCTGTGATGAAGATGAGGAGATCTATTACGAACAAGTTGTAGGAGATAATGTAGTAGTAGGAGCAAAGCAAGGTAGACCTAACGGATTAATCGCTCAGTTAAACTTCATAGGTAAGTATGCTGTAGATAATGGTTACGACATTGTTTGGAAAGTAGACGATAAACAAATGATGCACAAGGGTGGGGTACGTAAGAAAGATATAGTTCCGCATATTGATCAGTACCTGTTAAACATTATAGAAGAGTTTAAGAAAGGAGCAGACGCTATAGGTACGTCTAAAGCAATGGAATACCTACATTCAGATAAGGGTGGTTATAAACCTAGATATACACCATTCTCAGCATCGTACTTTGTTAAGTCAGAGCATTTGGTATTAGACGAGGAGATCTTTTCAATGGACGAGTTACAAATGTACTTGCACTTAGCAGTAAAGGGTGCAACAAACGTATACACGTCTTATGAAATGTATATTGATTGTCCTATGGGTAAGTTCGATGGCGGACTACAAATGTTTGACAGACTAGCAGAGAGTGAAAAGTGCTTAGATTACATAATGAAAAAGTACCCAGAAATAAAACCTAAGTATAGTAATAAAGGAAACATTGATATAGGAAATAGGTTAGATTTCAAATATTATAGGGATCTGTATAAAAAATAACTTTACAAATTTGTATAATTCATAAACTTATGTTAGTTTTGTCCTATAACAAAAAAACAATTTATATGTCTTATCAAATCTTGACTCGCAAAAATTATGACTTTTTCGAGTGTAGTTCCGCACTACAAAAATCCGTTCGTAGGGGTTACGAGCGTGACGCATTATTCTTCGCAATCGAATTGTATGCTTCTGGTTATTCTAAATATGTATGGAAACGTATATTTATTATGGTTAGCGAGGACATCGGTATGGCTAATCCAGACCTGCCTCAACGTATACAAGCATTGTATCAAAACTGGCTAATCATTGCTGACAAAAATGTTAGTGATGGTACGTTGCCAATCATTCATTCCATAATCGAGTTATGTCGTTCTAAAAAATCACGACACCTTGACCAAGCCAAAGTATGGGCATTATTCACTGACTATCGTCCAGACGTTCCAGACTACGCACTCGACACACACACACGTCGTGGCAAAAAGATGGGACGTACGCTTAAATTTTTCAAAGAGGAGGGTAGCAAGATCAATGACGAGGTTGACTTGGAAAATCAAAATGACGACTTCTATCGTGATATGTTCGAGCAAACGCTTGACGACTGGGCGGACAAAAAGATTGGCGACACTGGGTACGATCCAGACAACGTCATTCACAAAAACAACAAGGTTATGGAGCAGTGGAAGTCACAAAACACAAATCTATTTAATCAGTAATACTATGAACGTTTTAGAATTGTTTGCAGGTAGTAGAAGTATAGGTAAGGTAGCTGATAGTTTAGGTTACAATGTATTTTCGTCTGATATAAATTCATTTAATGAAATAGATTATGTAGTTGATATATTAAATTTTGACGTAAACAAAGTTCCATTTGTTCCAGATATAATTTGGGCATCGCCACCTTGTACTAGTTATTCTATAGCAGGTATTAGTCATCATAGAAAAAATGGTATTGCAACAAGCGAGTTTGCAAAGACAAGTGATCTTATGATGTCAAAGTTAGAAGAGGTGTTAGAATACTTTATTAAAGAAAACCCTAGTTTAATTTACTATGTAGAAAACCCTAGAGGAATGTTACGAAAAATGCCTTTTATGGACTACTACCCTATTAGAAACACTGTAACATATTGTCAGTATGGAGATACACGTATGAAGCCAACAGATATATGGACTAATAATTATAGTTGGAAACCTAGACCAATGTGTAAAAACGGAATGCCTTGTCATACTCCTGCTCCACGTGGATCAAAAACTGGTACGCAAGGTTTAAAAAACAATTACGAAAGGAGTAAAGTGCCAGAACAATTATGTAAAGAAATTTTAACATTATGAAAAGTAAAGAAAAGTTCTTAGAAAACTTCAAGTTGTCGTTAGGTAACATTAGTATTAGTTGTGAAGCGTCTGGCATATCTCGTCAGACGTATTACAATTGGACAAAGCAAGATGCGGATTTCTCAAGTCAGTGTAGAGATATTGAGGAACGTAATCTAGACCTAGCAGAAATGAAATTGTTAAACGCTATTAGGGAAGGTAAGACCGCAGAGTTATTGTTTTACCTAAAAACCAAAGGCAAGAAGCGAGGGTACGTAGAACGCCAAGAAATTACAGGAGCAGAAGGACAGCAATTATTTGAAGTACGAATTATAGATACAGCAGAACAACTTGAAAGTAATACACACGAACAAAGTATTCCGACACTTACAACAGGACAGGAGTAAGATAGTAGTACAGCAAGGTGGTACACGTTCTGGAAAGACGTATAACATTTTGATGTGGATCATTTTCGCCTATTGTCAACAGAACAAGGGTAAGATGATTACTATCGTGCGTAAATCATTCCCTGCTGTTAGGGGTACTGTTATGCGTGACTTTTTTCAGATCCTGCGAGATTACAATATGTATACAGAAGATTTGCATAGCAAGTCTAATAATGAATATGTAATAGAGGGTAACACTGTCGAGTTTATTTCATTAGACATACCGCAAAAGATACGAGGTAGGAAACGTGATCTGCTATTTGTAAACGAAGCAAACGAATTAAACTTCGAGGACTGGCAACAGTTAGTGTTTAGAACAACAGAACAAATCATAATTGACTACAATCCATCAGAAGAGTTTCACTGGATATATGACAAAGTATTAACTAGAGATGACTGCTCTTTTTATCAGACTACGTATCTAGACAATCCGTTTCTGCCTATTCAGATCGTAGAAGAGATAGAACGACTTAAAGAAACAGACGAGAACTACTGGAGAGTATATGGACTAGGAGAACGTGGTCAGAGTCGATCTCTCGTATTTACTTTCAGTACGATACCTAGTATACCGCCTAGAGCAAAACTAATCAGCTACGGACTAGATTTCGGTTTCAGCAATGATCCAACCGCAATGGTGGCTACCTATATGGAAGGGGATAACATCTACGTAGAAGAGTTAATCTACAGAACAGGTATGACAAACCAAGACATAGGTAACGAATTTGCTAAACTTGGACTAGACAGACGAGATGAGGTGTACGCTGATAGTGCAGAACCTAAAAGTATAGAAGAGATCCATCGTATGGGGTGGAATGTAAAGAATACTAGCAAGGGGACAATCAATCAAGGTATAGATATGTTGCGTAGATATAAAATTCACGTCTTAGATACGAGTAGTAATGTAATTAAAGAAATGCGTAACTATAAATACATTGAGGATAAGAATGGGGATCTAACAAACAAGCCAGTAGACAAATACAATCACGCCTGTGACGCCCTTAGATACTCAGTAATAAACAAACTGAACAGACCAAACTACGGAAAGTATGCAATCCGTTAAACTATGTTAAAATTTTACAAACCTGTAAATAATTAATATATTTAGTTTAAGTTTAGGGTATACAAAAAACAAAAAAACATTATGAGTGATTTTCAAAACATTAGAACAATTTGGTCTTTTATCAATGACGAGTTAGACCTAGAACCGACAAAGGGCGAGATGCAAGATCTATTATACGAAATGGACATCAAGGACGATGTATACGCTGAACTAGATGGCGGAGAATGGCGTATTATACACGAGGACGTTATAGACGACATAGCAACAGACGAAATCAAAGAAATTGTACAAGACTGCTACCTTAATGGAACAGACTTAGATAAACACTGGTGGATAGAGATCGACTGGGAGAAAACTGCAAGGAACTGTATTACAGCCGATGGGTACGGACATCACTTTTCTTCGTACGATGGCGATGAGTTTGAACTCAATGGGTGGTATTTTTTTAGGGTAAATTAGTTTACATATTTGTCCAATTAAAATATTATGCTTAAGTTTAGGTATAACAAAAAAACATAAACAATGTCAGTATTTGAAATTTTCGGTTACCACAAAGATTATTGGATCAATGGTAAGTATGTAGGTCATATTCGTATGGCAGAACCAGATCGTGATACACACGGCTACTCTGGTCGTATTACAGAGGTTCTAACGCAACCAATTCAATTAAACAACAAAACACTACCTGCGGGAGTACAAGTAACACACGAGTGCATTCCATTGTGTGGAAAAATCAAGGGAGCAACACTCAATGACAGATTGCAGGTATTAAAAGAGCATTATCAAAATTCACCTTATAAACAAAAATTAGTATGAGAACACAAGCAGACGATCTCAATAGCGAGAAACGAAACCTTATTAGTATGATGAATAAGATCGAACAAATAGGGCATAAAGATTCAGATATGTATAAATACTATCAGAACAGATATTATAACGTAGTAAGCACCTTAGATAACATCAGATGACAGGATACGAACAAGACCAAAAGGTAGCTATCAAAATAAACGATGGCATTGCAACAAGAGCGTGGTACAACTTAGTAGTTAGTATCAGAGATGTAAAATTATGGAAGGCAGGTATGAAACCTCATAGGCATTGGCGGATCACTGACGTTAAAAATTACTTTGGAGTTAAAGGTAATACGCAAAAGGTTCTAGACCAGTTAGTTACATTAAAAGAAGAGTACGAAACAGGAAAAACAAATTTGACAAATTAGACACCTATAAAAAAAGGAAAACAAATGGAAGCATATATTACAAACACAGTAGAGTTATATTCAACAAATGGAGTAGTGCATATGACAGCAGTAGGACTAGATCCAGAACAAGGTTACATACATATAGAATGGGACGCTAGAGCATTGCTAAACGACTTACCTGCATTTTACAGAATGGCACAACAGGCAATCAAGCAAGAGGACGAATACCAAACCAAAAAGTTCGTAGAATTTAAAAAACAACTAGCAGAAGATTTTAAAGGTAAGCGTGGTAGACCACGTGAGTAGTGATTATTTTTTAGTTGACCATTAGGGTAGCAGAGATGTTGCCCTTTTTTATGTCTAGTACAATTGTCGTAAGTAATTTGTTATATATAATATAAAGCGATCTAAGATGCAAATAGAAATAGAAGTACCCAATAACCTATCGGAAATTACTTTAAGTCAATACACACGTTATTTAAACTTAATAGAAACAAATAAAGACATAGAACACATAGACAAGTTTATGTCATTGAAGATGTTAGAGATCTTTTGTAATGTTCCGTACAAGTCAGCAATGCAATTTAAAATCACTGATGTTAACAGGGTAGTAGATCACTTAGTAGAACTATTAAACCAGAAGCCAGATCTAGTACACACGTTTAGTATTGGAGATACAGAATTTGGTTTCATTCCTAAGTTAGATGATATGACCTTCGGAGAGTATATTGATTTAGATCAGTTTCTAGGTAGTTGGGACAATATGTATAAAGCAATGGCAGTATTATACCGACCAATCAACAAGCGAGTAGGTAAGTTCTACAATATAAAAGAATACACTGGGGACAGCTACTGGGAAGCAATGCAGTTAACACCACTAGACGCAGTATTGAGTTCTACACTTTTTTTTTATCATTTAGGGATCGACTTATCGACACTTATGACGAACTCTTTAATGGAGAATCAAGTGGAAGTAACCTTGCCAAAGGATTTGGAAGAAAGTGGGGTTGGTATCAATCAGTTTACGCACTCGCTCAAGGAGATGTTAGACGATATGAAGATATATCCAGAATGAAAATGCACACGTGTTTGTTAGCATTAAGTTTTGAAAAAGAAAAGCAAGAAATAGAAAACAAGAACATACAAAACCAATTTAAGAAATGAGTTTAGCAAAAGGAAGTAGAGCATTCTATAGATTGACAGAAGCCATTAGGGATTACCTGTTAACCTTAGATGACGTCAATACAGTAACCTTCGGAGATATAACAGAGGTTGACTTGAATAAACAAACTATATTCCCTTTGTCGCACGTTATGGTAAACAACGTAGGTCTAAGTGATGGAACGTTAATGTTTAATATTACAGTGCTGTGTATGGATATAGTACACGTAGATAAGAATATTAATTCAGAAGATGGCAGAGCAACAGACGATACATTCTATGGAATAGATAACGAACAGGACGTATTAAATACCCAGTTAGCTGTAACCAACTTATTGAACCAGTCATTGTCTAGAGCATCATTAAGAGGTAACAAGTTTGAGTTAACAGGAGAAGGATCTTGCGAACCATTTACAGATAGATTTGAAAACAAGTTAGCAGGTTGGGCATATACGTTCTCAGCATTCGTAGAAAACGATATAAGTATTTGTCAGTAATGGATCTACTAAACACCAAGAAAGCACTAAAGGTCTGGACTGATATAGTAATAGACAGAGCAAAGCGAGAGTTAATCAGAAAAGACAAGAACGCTAGTGGTAAACTAATGGAAAGTCTAAATTCTGGAGAACCTATCTATAAAGATGGAGTGCTGTCTACCGACATACAAATGGAAAACTACGGAGTCTTTGTTGACAAGGGGGTTAGTGGTATTAAGAAAAAGTATAACACTCCCTACTCGTATAAAAAGAAGATGCCACCTACTAGTAAACTGGATAAGTGGACAGTACGTAGAGGTATAGCACCACGTGACAAAAAAGGAAGGTTCATTCCTAGAAAATCATTGTTGTTTGCAATAGCAAGAGGTATCTATATGAATGGTATGAAACCAACGTTGTTCTTAACCACTCCGTTTAATAGAATGAAAAAGGAACTGCCAGTAACTCTAGCAACAGCATTTACAGAAGATGCAAAGGCAGTATTAACAATAGAAATAAATAAATAAAATGGCAAATGTATTAGTAAGAAGTCCCTATTTTATACCTGCTCAACAAGGATTAGCACAAAACGGAACAGCAACTTTAACAATCACAATTGCAGGTACTTTAAGGTATACGATAACTAAAACCGCAAGTAGCACTGGTAAAGTATTGTTTGAAATATCAGAATTGTTACGTGATTACTTAAACCCTTTGTTGTCAACTCAAAACGGAGGTTATGGTATTTTTTCACAAAGTGTTGCTTTTATATTAAATATTCAGTTTAAAGATTCAAGTGGATCAAATATAGGTACGCCAGTAGCAATAAATGGTATTATGATGGACGGCTATGGTTACTTCTTAGAAGGAGATAATCCTACTACGACACGAGGTTGTATGCAAAGTAATGATATTATATATCGTTTAAAGAACACAGCTATAAAAATACCAGTAGACATAAACAACACGGAGTGGATCACTTTTTTAAATAACAATGAAATAGTATCGCAAGTAAAATTTACTGGTAGTTCAAACTTCGCTTTAAATTATGCTGTAACTGATAACGTACAATATAATAAGGATAGTTTTCAAAACAGAGTGTATGTAGGAAATGGTATTATTGAAAATAGTGATTGTCTTGTTAAGTTCTTTGATGGGAATGACATATTTGACGTAGATGAGGTAAGGGTAGAAACAACAGATGGACTTAAAATATTGAAAGTCATAACGTTAGACGAGTGTAGATATAAACCAGTTAAAGTAATATTCTTTAATAGATGGGGAGCAACACAGGAGTTATGGTTCTTTAGAAAGTCAGTAGAATCACTAACTTCTAGTAGAGAAGAGTTTAAACGATCTATGATTTCAATAATTGGACAATACGATCCCTTAGTACACCCTAGAAGTAACTTTAACGTACAAAGTAAACGTAAGATTACTATAAACACAGGATACGTGGACGACTCTTATAATGAATTAATGCAAGAATTAATGCAAAGTGAAAAGGTATGGATAGAACAAGACTCAGTAACATACCCAGTAGTAGTAACAACAAACAGTCTAACATTCAAGACAAGTGTAAACGATAAGTTAGTAGACTATAGTTTAGATATAGACTACGCTTATGACGAGATACAAAATATCAGATAGATGCAAGTAATCCAATTATACATAGAAGGTACTAGGGTAGATATGTTCAAAGATGAAAGCGTATCTATTACAGACACTATAAAAAACGTTAAGGACGTAAGTAAGATATTTACAGAGTTTACCAAAACGTTTAGTCTACCTGCTAGTAAAGAAAACAACAAACTATTTAAACACTTTTACAACTTTGATATAGTTGGAGGATTTGATGCAAGAGTTAGAGTTACTGCTGAAATAGAATTAAATCATATTCCGTATAAGAAAGGATTCATAAAACTAGAAGGAGTTAAACTGAAAAACAACAAGCCGAACATATATAAAGTAACGTTCTTTGGTAATACAGTATCACTTAAAAACAAATTTGGAGATGATAAGTTACAGGATCTCACTTGGCTAACTAATTTCAATACAGATAATAATGGAAATGATTTAACGTTCACGGCAAATGGTATACGTAATTACCTTTATTTGAACAAGTCAAGAACAATAAGCGGAGTAACATACGTAAACCCTATTCAAGTTCCTTTGTTAACTCACACGCAAAGATTGTATTACGACTCTGGAGAGGATATAGCAGATACTGGAAATTTAAGATGGCACACTAGTAGTGGAGGTGGATCTCATTTACACGGAGTAAATTGGAATCAATTAAAGTACGCTATTAAAATACCAATAATTGTAAAAGCGATTGAAGAACAGTACGGAATAACATTTAGTACAGATTTCTTAAACCAAACAAACAATTCGTATAAGGATTTGTATATGTGGTTGCACAGAGCAAAAGGCGAAGTAAGAACCGCAGGACAAGTAACAGAATTTACGGACTTTATTAATGAAGGAGATTTTACAAGTGCATCTGGTATAGAAGCATATATGTCTAATGGTTATTTATTTTTTCCAAATGGTGCAGTAGATACAGAATTAAGAGTTTTTGTAACTCCTGCTAGTGGATATACTTCTGTTAATTATAGTTATGAAATCCTCAAATGGAATACTGTTGTTTATTCTAGTGGAAGCGGATCTGGATCACGACAAGCGACAATTCAAAACCCTGCTGTTATGACGCCTTATAGCATACAGATAACAACAACAGGTACAATGGGTTTCAGTAATGTTCAGTTTAGAGCAGAAGGAGATATGCAAGGCGATGGTCCATTTTTTGATCCGTTTTATACTGGAGCATTTACGTTACAGGGTATATTCCCTTTTATTATATCTCAGCAAATGCCAGAAATGAAAGTTATAGACTTTATAACTGGTTTGTTTAAAATGTTCAATCTGGTTGCCTATGTAGATGGCGATACTATTGTTGTAAAAACACTTGACGATTTCTATAGTGATGGGGGATCTTATGATATAAGTGAATTTATTGACGTTACAAATAGTGAAGTGGACTCGGCACTACCTTTTAGGGAAGTAACATACACGTACGAAGGATTAGATACATTCCTTTCTGCAAACCATAGTCAGTTATTTGCAAAAGAATGGGGTAGGGAAGAGTTTAGAAACAATAGTCCAGATGTATACGCAGGGGGTATCTTTAACTATCAAATACCTTTCGAGCATATGAAATTTGAAAGATTAATCGATATAAACAATAGTACAAACACTCAACTGCAATGGGGATTTTGTGTAGATGACAATCAAGAATCGTACATAGGTAAACCTATTTTGTTTTATATGCAACGATATGGTAATTATCTATACTCGTTTGTAGATGCAGTAGATTCAAATGGAGAAGCAACAAGCAGGGTGTCTACTTATTATCATTTTAGACCTTGTAATTCTAATCAGAATGTTATTATAAATCAGCCATCGTTAAACTTTTTTCCAGAAGCAGATGAGTTCACTGGTATTACTAATCCTAACACGTTGTTTGCTCAGTACCATACGGAATATATATCAGATTTGTTTAAGACAAGTAAAAGAGTATCAAAGTTCACTGCTTATTTGCCACAAAGGATATTATTAAACTACACTTTGGCAGATAGATTTGTTATAAATAACCAGAGTTATAAAATTAACAGCATAACAACAAACCTGCTAACAGGCAAAAGCACACTAGAATTAATAAACGAATAGATATGTTAGAAAATATAATGCTGTTGTTAGATACAGACTTTAAACAAAGCACACCATTGGTGGATATTGCTAAAGGTAAATACAAACTACCAGAAACGAGTAAAGACCTCTTAAACGCTATTAAAATAATAAACAGAGAATGGAAAAGTTCACACTAGAAATAGAAGCAAAGTTAGATAAAGCAACAAAGGGTGTAGAAAATCTAACTGAAGAAATCGGAAACCTAAAGGAAGCACAGGCAAAACAGGTAGAGGGACTTGAAAAACAAGTAAAGGATCTCACTAAACAACAAGGTAAAGCAACAAAGGCAGTTAAGGGACTAGCTAGTGGATTCAAAGGTGTAGGTCTTGCAATGAAAGCGGCAGGTATTGGAATAGTCTTAGCATTGTTCAATAAACTTGGCGAAGCAATGATGAAAAACCAAGCAGTAGCGGACACAGTAGAAACTGTATTCACTGCTATAGGTATGGTATTCAAGGAAGTAAGTGATCGGTTGTTAACTGTCTATGAATCAGTAAGTGAAGCCACAGGCGGATTTGACGCATTGAAAAAAGTATTAGGCGGAGCATTAAGTATTGCTATAAACACTATCGTACTTAGTATACAAGGAATAGTATTAGGTGTACAAAAAGCACAGTTGGCTTGGGAGGAATCGTTTCTAGGTGGGAATGATCCAGAAAAAATCAAAGAGTTACAGAATAGTATTGATGCTACTAGTGATAAGATAGACGCAACAACAGACAGAATTAAATCAGCAGGTAAGGATATTGCAGATAACTTTGTAGAAGCAGTAGGAGAGTTTGGAACACTAGCAGAAGCGGTAGCAACTGAAACGGCAAACGCTATTGAAGATATTAATATGGAAAAGATTGCTAGTGACGCTAAAGCACTAGTAGAGAGTAAAAAGAACTACGCATTACTGGAAGCACAAAGTAGACGACTAATTGAACAATATGATCTAGAAGCAGAACAGCAAAGACAAATACGAGATGATGTTAGTTTAAGTGTACAGGAACGTATAGACGCTAATACAAAACTAGGCGAGATACTAAAAGAACAAAGTGAAGCAGAGAAAGATGGAATACAAGCACGTATAGGAGCGTTAAGAACCCAAATAGCACTAGAAGGAGAAAGCCACGAGTTAACTACTCAGTTATATGATCTGAATACAGAAATGTTAGCCATTGACGCAAAGGTAGCAGGATTTAAGTCAGAGCAACTAACAAACGAAACGGCATTAAAACAAGAACTAGTAGATCTAGATAAAGCACGTTTGCAAAGTGCCAGTGATCTAGCTGTAGGAGAAGCAAACTTTTTAGCAGAGTCAGAAACTAACGAACTAAGAAAAGTACAGTTAAAGCGAGAAGCATTTGAATTAGAAAAAGAAATAGAGTTAGAAAGACTCCAGTTCAATATTGATAACGCTAAGGAAGGTACACAGGCACGTATCGATGCAGAAGCAGAATTAGCGGCAAAGCAACAAGAATTTGGTCATCAGAAAATTGAATTAGACAAGTTAGAAGCGGAAACCAAAAAAGCAATGGTTGCTCAATCATTAGACGCAGTAATTAATGCGGCAGGAGCAGAGTCTAAGGTAGGCAAGGCATTGTTTATTGTAAAACAGGCATTAGCACTCAAGGAATTAATTATGAACGCTAAAAACACTCTTAGTAAATCTACTATGAATGCGGCAGAATCTGGAACAGACATAGCAAAGGGTGCAGGTAAAGCGGCAAGTTCAGCACCACCGCCATTCAACTTAATACCGATAGCAATGTTTGCGGCACAAGCCGTAGGTATCATAGCTAGTATACGTCAAGCAATGCAAAAATCTAAACAGGCAGTAGCTAGTGCAGGTGGAGGAGCAGGAGGAGGATCAACAACAATCTCAGCACCACAAACAGCATCGTCAGCACCGCCTGCATTTAATGTTGTAGGTCAAGGCGGATCAAGTCAGTTAGCCGAAGCAATAGGCGGACAAGAATCACAACCTGTACAAGCGTTCGTTGTATCAAATGATGTAACCTCAGCACAAAGTATGGAACGAAATATTATTGAAACGACTAGTTTATAAAAACCAAATGTTATATAAGTATGGAAATAATTGAATTGATATTATCAGACGATGAGTTAGCTGTAGGTGTAGAAGCCATCAGTGTAGTAGAAGAACCTGCTATAGAAGAGGACTTTGTCGCACTAAAAAGTCAAGAATTTAAATTTGCAGAAGCAGATAAAGAAAAGAAGATCCTTGTTGGTCCATTGTTAATTCCAAATAAGCCGATATTTCGCAAGGAAGGGGAAAAGGAATACTATATATATTTCTCACGTAATACTGTCTTAAAAGCATCGCAAATGTTCTTAAAGGCAGGGAATCAATCTAACTCGACACTAGAACACGAAGTAGAGATAAAAGGAATGACACTTGTCGAATCTTGGATAGTAGAAGATCCAGAAATGGATAAGTCTAAGTTATACAATATGTCTTTGCCTAAAGGTACTTGGGTAGGAACAGTGAAAGTAGAAAACGATGACATCTGGGACAACTACGTAAAGACTGGTAAAGTAAAAGGATTTAGTATAGAAGGATACTTTGCAGACAAAGCAGAACGCCCTAAAGAACTAATACCAGAAGAACTGTCTAAAGAACAGGAAGCAGATTTTATTGTAGATCAGTTACACGAAATGATACTTACTTTTAAAGAAACTGGAAACGTAGAGTTAGAAAGTTATAGTGATTATCCTAGCGGAGTAAAGAACAATGCTAAACGTGCATTAGAATGGGCAGAAAAGAATGGTTGGGGATCTTGTGGAACTGGTGTAGGTAAGCAACGTGCAAACCAACTAGCGAAAGGCAAACCAATTTCGGTAAGCACTATTAAACGTATGGCGTCTTATTTACAGCGACACGCTAAAGACTTAGATGCTAGTAAATCATATAGTGACGGCTGTGGTAAACTTATGTACGATAGTTGGGGAGGTAAAGCAGGATTGCGATGGTCTAATAGCAAGTTAAATGAATTAGGATTATCCGCAATGGAAACTCTTAAAGAACCTTGTTGGAATGGTTATGAACAAATCGGTACTAAAACATTAAAAGGTAAGGAAGTGCCTAACTGCGTGCCAATTAAACGCAAGTAATATTTACCCTTAAAAAACAAACGCAGGTAATGAAAGAAGAAGAATTTATCACACCTAGTAGAACTAGTCCGTTAGGCGGTAAACGTGCTTGTCTATGTAAAGACGAGGATACGTATAGTATAAAATGTTGTGAAGGGTATCTAATTAATCAAGGTATCGGAAACATCAACAGAAACGGCTAAACGCCCAGTTAAGAAACATTTAAAGTTATATATACAATGAAAGCAACCAATTTATTAAAACGTTTAGAAACCTTTTTGAATAGGTACGAGTTCGCACAAATGAAACTAGACAATGGTACAATTCTAGAAGCAGACGAGTTTGCAGTAGATAGTACAGTATTCATAGTTACTGAGGACGAAAGAGTACCGCTACCTATTGGGGAGTATACTTTGGAAGATGGTACAATGTTAGTTGTAGCAGAAGAAGGAGTAATCGGTAGTATGGGAGAAAAAGTTGAAGAACCTAAAGAATCACAAATGGAAGACGAAATTAAAAAAGAAGAAGAGGTAGTAGAAATGAACTACGCTTCAAAACAAGAACTAGAGGAAGCAGTCGCTGAGGTCAAAGAAATGATTGACGAAGTAAAAGCGATGATCGAACCTAAAGAAGAAAAGAAAGAAGAGGAAATGGAAGAAGAGTCTAAGGACGAATCTAAAGAAGAACTTGCTGAGTTATCTAAAGAATTAGCAAAACCTTCTGCACAACCTTTGAAGCACAATCCAGACGCTGACAAATCAGTAAACCTTAAAAAGATTTCAGCAAATCGTGAAGGATTATCTGCTATGGATCGAATCTTAGCAAGAATCAGTAAAATAGAAAATTAATAAATTAGAAAATAAAAATTTAGAAAAATGTCACAACCAACAATCACAACTAGTTACGCAGGAGAGTTCGCAGGAGAGTATATTTCTGCGGCACTATTATCTGGTAACACTTTGGCAAATGGTCTTATTACTATTAAACCAAACGTAAAATTCAAATCAGTATTAAAAACATTCGCAACTGATACGTCTAGCATTGCTGACGCTTCTTGTGCGTTTACAGATACTGCTGATATTTCTTTAGCTGAGAAAATTCTTGAGCCAAAGGAATTTCAACAAAACTCAATCTTATGTAAAGACCAATTTCAGTCTGACTGGGAAGCAGTACAAATGGGTTACTCTGCATTTGATAACTTACCACCTAAGTTCTCTGACTTTATGATTGCACACGCTTCTGAGCAAGTAGCACAATTCGTAGAGCAAAAAATCTGGAGTGGATCGGCAGGAGCAGGATCTTTTCAAGGATTCACTGCAAACCTATTAGCTGATGCAACAGTAAATGATGTAACAGGTACTACTGTAAATGCAGGAAACGTTATTGCTGAATTAGGATTATCCGCAATGGAAACTCTTAAAGAACCTTGTTTGAATGGTTATGAACAAATCGGTACTAAAACATTAAAAGGTAAGGAAGTGCCTAACTGCGTGCCAATTAAACGCAAGTAATATTTACCCTTAAAAAACAAACGCAGGTAATGAAAGAAGAAGAATTTA
>JACSEG010000027.1_pt1 | contig 28321 bp, 19 predicted proteins | sample 8225521 | NCBI WGS metagenome assembly JACSEG01 (sample SAMN15705060, study PRJNA637333) | viral metagenome | isolation source: viral RNA from sea star tissue | host: Pisaster ochraceus | place: USA:Santa Cruz | collected 2018
GTGTTGGGTGTGTTTGGGGACGTGTTGTTCACTCTGGCGGTTATAGGCAGCATCCTGCTTTTGTCCGGCTGCCCCTCCCCCTTCGGCTTCTACCCCACCGACGAAGACCGAATTTCCCCCTTTGAGACCAGCGAAACCTCTCCTGCAGGGGCGGTTGCCAAGCCTTATTTTCTCTCACGGAAAAAAGGAACTAGTGAATTATACGCGGTCGTTGCCAGCCCTGGCGCCAGATTCGCAGATGACCAGGAAATTATTATACGTAGCGAAACCAGGGACGCCACCTTGTTATATACCTCTGATGGTTCGTCTCCTGAGGTGGGAACCGATACCACAAAAACGTTCCTGGATTCAGAGCCCATAGTGCTTTCAGAACCGGGCAGCATCCATTCGCTAGAGGCCATCGGCCTTAAATCGCTGCTGTATCCCTCAGGGTCTTCCAGTGTAACCATAAGGATTGGCAATGCGGTTTCCGCCCCGCAGCTGCCTGATGTTTCCGCCCCGCCGTTGCCTGATGTTCCCGCCCCGTCGTTGCCTGTGGTTTCCGACCCGCAGTTTAACCTGAACCCCGGAGACTACTCCAGCGACCAAAGTCTTGAAATATCGTCGCAAACCCTCGGTGCTGAACTGTGGTACGAATTGACCATCACCGGCTCCGAACCGCCTGAACCCCGGGAGGGTATCTCGACTCTCTATACTGGTCCCATAGACATGGATCGCGAAGGCATCACCTACCGCATTAAGGTATTGGCCACAAAGACAGCACACGAGAATTCATTCACAACCCGGGGATCCTGGACCAGAACCATCGACATCCCCGATTTTACCGTATCGCCCCCCTGGAATCTCTACGGCACTGATTATTATCCGCCTGAGATAACCCTGGAGTTGACAGGTTCCGATCCCGAAGCGGTCGGTTACCAATTGGCAATTGACGGGGTCACCTCCGATATACTTCCTGTGTCTCTCCCCCACAAGACGCCCGCACTTACCCCAGGTTCACATGAATTAAAACTGAAAAAAAGACTCACCACAGGATTGTTGTCTGAACCCCAAATCATTAACGTGAATATTCATCCACATGCAGGGCTTAAACGATATGAGGTAACCTCCAATAGTCCGGCTATTTCATTTATCGGCGACGGAATACTGACGCTCCCGGAAGTCATGCAGGCAATAGAAAACGGATTAGATACAGGTGATGCTACAGCCCCGATTACATCAGTCAAAGGGGTAGTCATTGATCTTCAGCAAATGGAGGAAACTATCCTGCTCACTGATACCTTGCACAGAACCAGCGGATCGCCAGTAGAAAATGTTTATATCTACGGCAGCCAGAATTATAAGTCGGTAATCTCCGGCCAATCGCTGGTAGACGAACGCGTTTTGGAAATTAAGAATGCAAACACAGAGATCAATTACCTGATTCTTCAGCACGCAAACCTTACAACGCATAACGGCGGCATCGCATTGATTAGCGTAAACAGCACCAACGACGTTTCCATAAAAAACGTCGGAATACTCGACGGCCAGGTGAGCAAAACGAACGGATCCGCAAGAGGCGGTGGAATGATAATAGAAGGCTCCGGAAATGTAACAATCAAAGACAGTTTTTTCGACGGAAATTCAGTTGTCACCACCGCAGGTACTGCCAACGGTGGTGCTATCTCTTTGAACGGCCCTAATCTAACCATCATCAACACTCAATTCGGAAACACCGAAGCCGAAACCGGCATAGCCCCGTCGATTCCGTTCAACCGTGTTGAAAAATTATCGACAAATCAAGGTGCGATCGGCGGCGGAGCGATTTATATGCAAAGCGGAAACCTGACCGTCAGAGATTCCCTTTTTCACGGCAACAAGGCAATTTCAGGTTCAACAACCAGCGACGTAAACGGTGGGGCCATATTGATAGGGGGGGGAATAGCCGAAATAAGAGACAATCGCTTTTTGAATCAACATGTAGTGTCCGCCGCCAATATGAGCTACGGAGGAGCCATCAGCGTAGTAAACGCGATAGCGGGAGGAGTGACAATTACGGGTAACCATTTTGAAGACAATCTTGCCCCGCCAGCAGGCAGGTCTCACAGTCCATCGTACTACATAGCCCCCGGAGGCTACTTGCAAAATGCCGACACCCACGACACTGACAATAACTTCGGTTCCAACCAGGCACCCTTTGTGGAGGAATTCCTGCTGAATTAATTGATGGTGCAGTGATTGATGGTGATAAATTGGTAATCCACGACAGCAAGAGACCTTAACCGTTTCTTTCCGTTTCGGGATTCCTGTCGGCAGGCATTCATACTCTAAAAGCCTCCGAAAGAACATAAAACACATCGCGGGCTTCGGCGGTGAACGTGGCGCCTACAAATATGTGAAACGCCCCGGGATATTCGCGATAGAGCACCCGAACCCCCGCTTTCCGGGCTTTTTGAGCGAATAGCCTGGTATCGGGCATAAGTATGTCAGCGCTGCCCTGGAACATATAGATGGGCGGCAATCCCGCGAGTTCCCCGTTAATCGGACTGAATTGGGGCAGGGAAGAATCCCCTCCCGCGCACCACCATCGGGAGAACTCCCGCAATGCATCGACGCCCAGGAGCAAATCCCCTGGCTCGCAGCTTTTTGCCTCCGGATTGCGCAGTGAAAGATCCGTCCAGGGTGAAAAAAGAATAATGCCTTGGGGCATGTATTCCTTCCTGTCCCTGCGCGACATCGTCATACTCAAAGCAATACATCCGCCCGCCGAGTCGCCGGCCAGAAAAAAAGGCCGGGAGTCCGGATTTCTGGCGGCTCGATAGGCCGACTCCATGAATTCGCAGGTTGATTTGTAATCATACTCGGGTGCAAGGGGATATACGGGTACTATTATTTCTGCCTGGAGCCGGCTCGATAGCTGGTGGATAATACGCCAATGCTCGACCGCAAGTTGGTGCACGAACGCGCCTCCGTGGATGTACATTATCGTTCTGTTGATGAGCCCGGATTTTGGCGAAAGTGTCAGCACGCTCCCGTTTCCGATATTTCTTTGTCGAACATGGTAGTTTCTCCCCATGCGGGGAGGGAGCGGAGCTGGCTGGGGATACGGCCGCTTTCTCAATTCTTCCAGGTACGACGGATAGCGCGACGCCGAAAGCGGGTTGCCCCGCAACTTGAGAAAAAGAGTGGTGAGCTTCATCAGAGTGCCAGGAAATTTTTTAAATAGCCCCACGAGGAGAGTATAGCAGATATTGCATTGGCAGTCCCCCGGGGCGCAAATCCCGTAGTTGCATAGCCACCCAAAACTATCTATATTTCCGGCAATGGAATTATATCTGCATGGGTGGTCATCCCGGTATCCGCTGCCAAGGCAGATCCATTCGGCAATACAACAGGAGTAACTGTGAAGCAAACCGAAGCCTTGGGCACAGAACCCATAGGAAAACTATTATTCCGATTTTCCATCCCGGCCATGATCGGAATGGGCATGCTGGCGGTTCAGAATATTATAGATCGCATATACATTGGACAGGGAATCGGTGACCTGGCTCTTTCTGCCATCGGAGTGACCTTTCCCCTCTTTACGGTGATGATTGCCGTGGTTCTTCTCATCGGGGTAGGTTCCGGAGCCCTCGCATCTATTCGACTGGGCGAAGGAAAAAAAGAGGACGTCGAGCAAATATTGGGAAATACAATTTTCCTTGCGGTTGTCGCCGGTTTGATTTTGACCATTACGGGCCAGTTGTTTATGGCGCCGCTGCTGAGGCTGGTGGGAGCCTCCGACAGCACCTTTAAGATGGCCAAAGATTATTACTTCTGGATTAATCTTTCCATGACGGTGCCCTTCATTGGAATAGGATTAAATAATCTCATCCGGGCAGAGGGAAATCCCAAAATAGCCATGGTCACCCTGCTCATAGGCCCGGGACTCAATATAATTCTGGACCCAATTTTTATTTTCGCCCTGGACATGGGAGTTTCCGGAGTGGCAATCGCTACAGTGCTCTCAAATTTGATTTCCACGACCTGGGTGATTCTGCATTTCACCAGCAAGCGCTCGGTACTGAGATTGCGATTGAAAAATATCCGGCCGCAGATTGATCTGATAATTTCCGCACTTGCCATTGGGCTTGCTCCGTTTTCGCTGCAACTCGCAATTTCCATTGCAGGCGTGCTGATGAACAATGCGCTATTGCGCTACGGAGGTATGAACGGCGACTTTGCCATAGGCGCGATGACCGCTATAAATACCGTCGCGATGGTAGTAATAATGCCCATTATCGGAATAGCCCAGGGAGCCCAACCTGTTATCGGCTTTAACAAGGGCGCGGGCCATTATTCCAGGGTAAAGCAAACGGTCAAGCTTCAACTTTTTTCAACACTGGTAATTTCCGGTGTGGCTCTCTTGACGATACAGTTTTTTCCCAATCAAATACTCGGACTGTTTTCGAAAAATGCCGACGGAATGCTGGTCGAAATCGGAAGCCGCGGCATGAGGATATTTTTATCCCTCATTATGGCCACAAGCGTGACCCTCGTTACTGCACAGTTTTTTCAATCCATCGGCCGGGCCACGCCGTCAATTATACTCAATCTCACCCGTCAGCTGCTTCTCTTCATACCGTTGTTATTGTTGCTGCCCCGCCTGTTCGGAATGGACGGGATTTTTCTCAGCCAACCAATATCCGACGCCATAACCGCAATAATAAGCGCCGTTCTCCTGAATCACGCGCTGCGCAACCTGCCGGCCGACAAACCGCTCAGTCCATAGCCTCCTCTTCATCTCATTGCCATTGGGTACGGCTTTCAGTATGATGCGATGGTATGAGCAATAGCCAATTGCCCTGGGGACAGGTGGATTTTTCCTCTTCAACCTACCATCAGAAAATGAACAAGATCAACCAGTTCACTCTTACCCGAACCGTCCGGGGGGTCAGGATAAGCTCGGTAATCGATGCAACCCCGCAACCCGAGGAAGAATACATCCTTCCCAAGGAAGCGCAGATTTTTCTCGTGCCGGCGCTCCCTCCCCTCCCGGTGGTAATCCGCCCGGAAAACCGCATTTCGATCGTAACAAAGACGGACTTGCAAATATTTCTGGAAGTACCCCTTATGGTCCAAATTCGCTACGGCAGCCAGAAAAACAATAGCCTGCTGTGGGAATGCCGCAGGGAGACCCTTCTCAAAACATGGTTCGGCACGGCGGAAGAAGGAGAAATGGCATATGCCATTGAAAGCCCCATGTACGACAATCTGGGGGATCTCAAATTGACGAAAAATTTCATCACCTGTCCCATTGCCATCAGCAATCACTCCAGTCAAATCCTGGCATTCGAGCGAATGGTGCTCCGCGTTCCGTATCTCACGATTTACAAGGGCGAATGCCGACTTTATTCGGGCACCACCAGAATAACCTTTACCGGCCCGGATCAGGTGAGCAAAATTACCCTGCCCAAAGCGCCGCCCCAGGTGGAAGAACGCATCAGCATCATGACCCAGGCCCGTGAGCAACTGGGTGCCCACGCCCTTCGCAGAAGCTTTAGCCGAATCAAAACCCTGTACAACGGATAATCCCGGAAGGAATATATGCAAATATTTAAAAACCTGTCCATCGGCGATTACTTCAGCCAGGATCGATTGCTCCAGTTCCTGCGCATCTTCATTATAGTTGTGGTCGGCTTCCTGTCGATTAAAATTGTGCGTTTGATCATCAGAAAACTTCTGACCAAAACCCTCAATCGACAATCGCTGATGGTGGTGGGAAAAATTATTACCTATCTGGGGGTTTCCCTTTTGGCCCTCATCGTATTGACGGAGCTGGGAATAGACCTGACGGCTATTCTGGGAGCCGCCGGTATATTCGGACTTGCCATCGGTGTCGCTTCCCAGAAAAGCCTGGGAAACATTATCAGCGGATTTTTTCTGGTTGCCGAAAAGCAATTCGAACTGGGCGACGTAATAAAGGTAGGCGACAAGTTGGGAATTGTGTATTCAATCGATTCCCTGTCTGTGATCCTCAAAACCTTCGACAACATAACCATTCGCATCCCCAACGAGACGCTTATTTCCACCGAAATGCTCAACATCACCAAGTTCCCCATCCGCCGCCTGGACTTCAACATTTTGATATCCTACAAGGACGACATTGAGCACACCATTGAAATCTTGCGGGACATTGCGCGGGAAAACCCCTATAGCCTTATCGAACCCGCCCCGTTTATCATGGCCAGGGAATTCGGCGAGCGGGGAATAACAATGGGGTTCGGCGTTTGGTTCGAAAAATATAAGTACATCGATGCAAAAAACTCTCTTATGATACAAATCCAGAAACGCTTTACAGCCGAGGGCATCACCATCCCCTATCCCCAACTGACGATACACCAGGCATGGCCAAAAGATGTGGAAAACCCGGGCGAGGGCTGATGACATATGCCGCAGTTTCTGCCAGGCTCCTTCCATGAGCACAGATCAGGACAAAAAAGTAATTTACACAATGCACCGGGTGAGCCGCAGCCACGACACCCGGCAAACCATAAAGGACATCAGCCTTTCCTATTTTTATGGAGCGAAAATCGGGGTCATCGGTCTCAACGGTTCGGGTAAATCCACCCTTCTCAAAATAATGGCCGGGGTGGACGGCGACTACAGCGGGGAAATTTCCGTAAGTCCCGGTTACAGCGTAGGTTACCTTGAGCAGGAACCCACGCTCGACGAAGGCAAAACGGTCAGGGAAATCATCTCTGAAGCCGTGGGAGAAACCGTGGATCTGCTCGCCGAATTCGATTCAATTAACGACGCCTTCGCCGCCCCTGATGCCGACCTGGACAAGCTGCTCCTGCGCCAGGGACAGGTACAGGAACGCCTGGACCAACTGGACGCATGGGAACTGGACAGTCGGCTCGAGCTGGCCATGGACGCCCTGCGCTGTCCGCCAGGAGACCAGAAAGTGGAAACCCTTTCTGGCGGCGAGAGCAGGCGGGTCGCCCTCTGCCGCCTGCTCCTGCAAAAGCCGGACATACTACTCCTGGACGAACCGACCAACCATCTGGACGCCGAGACCATCGCGTGGCTGGAGCGGCATTTGCAGCAGTACCAGGGAACCGTTATCGCCGTAACCCATGACCGCTATTTTCTCGACAACGTGGCGGGATGGATTCTGGAGCTGGACCGGGGCGAGGGAATACCCTGGAAGGGCAACTATTCCAGCTGGCTGGATCAAAAAAAGCAGCGCCTTGCTGGGGAAGAAAAGAGTGAAAGCGAACGGCAAAAAACACTCCAGCGCGAGCTGGAATGGATACAAATGACTCCCAAGGGCCGTCACGCCAAGGCGAAAAGCCGCATTGGCAACTATGAAAAACTTTTGAGCGAAGGCGGGCGGCGGCGCCAGCGCGAACTCAAACTTTTCATCCCCCCGGGACCCCGTCTGGGCGACCTGGTCATTGAAGCGGAAAGCATTACAAAAGCCTTCGGAACCAAATTGCTCTGCGAAGATTTGAGTTTTTCCCTGCCGCCCGGAGGCGTCATCGGCATAATCGGTGCCAACGGCGCCGGCAAAACCACGTTATTTCGGCTCATTACCGGGAAGGAAACGCCCGACGCCGGAAGCATACGCCTGGGCAAAACCGCGGTGCTGGGGTTCGTCGACCAAACGCGATCATCGCTGGAAGACAACAAAAGCGTCTGGGAACAAATATCGGAGGGACAGGATCAGCTCACATTGGGAGAGCGGAGCGTAAACAGCAGAGCGTTCGTCAGCTGGTTCAACTTTCACGGTGGAGATCAGCAAAAGAAGGTCGGCCACCTCTCCGGCGGCGAACGGAACCGGGTAAACCTGGCTCTTATGGTGAAAAGCGGTGCCAATGTGATGTTGCTGGACGAACCCACCAACGATTTGGACGTCAACACCATGCGCGCACTGGAAGAAGCCCTGGACGAATTCGCGGGATGCGTGGTGGTCATAAGCCACGACCGCTGGTTCCTGGATCGCATTTGCACCCACATTCTTGCTTTTGAGGGCGAAAGCCAGGTGCGCTGGTTTGACGGCAACTACAGCGAATACGAAGAAGACAGGCGCAGGCGCCTGGGCGCCGACGCAGACCGACCCCACCGTCTCGTGTACCGCAATCTGACCCGGAATTGACAGCTGACAACCCGGAATTGACAGCCGACAACGCGGAATTGACAGCCGACAACGCGGAATTGACAGCCGACAACGCAGAATTGACAGCGGAACGCAGAATTGACAGCCGACAACGCAGAATTGACAGTATGAAGGTAAATTAACAGTGGACGCGAAATTCAATCGTGTACCGCAGTCTGACGCAGAATCAAGGAGACGAGAATGATAGACAAATGCAGGCCTGCTCCCACAACCGAATCCTCCTGTTGTTTTCTATCGCAAAAATTCGCTTCGTTTCGCATTTTTTCGGGTCTTTTTTCTGGTTTTTTTCGGGTCGCTTTTCTGGTTTTTTTTCTGGTCTTTTTTCTGGTCTTTCCATTTCTTTCAACCTCCGTTTCGGCCCAAAATCCAGATACCGGGAATCCTGCGGATATCGGGAATCCTGCGGATATCGGGAATCCTGCGGATATCGGGAATCCTGCGGATATCGGGAATCCTGCGGATATCGGGAATCCACTGAGTATCGCCAGCATCGACATTGAATATGTGGGTCCGAAACGCAGCCGGAAAAAGGCGATTTTGCGCTTTTTGCAAATCAGCGAGGGTCAGGAATTTCCTGATCCCGATAGTCTGAAAGAGGCCGTGGAACGGGAAGGCCAGCGCCTCACCAATACCAAGTATTACAAGCAGGTAACCGCCACTGCGCTGCCGGTCAGGGAAAATAACAACGGGTACGCGGTTCTCATCCACATTGAGGAAGATCCCACCTTTTTTCCGATTCCCTATCCCCTTCCCAATTCCTCGGTTGGAAAGGGTGGCTGGTCCTTTGGTTTGAAAGTTCAATACGACAATGCGTTCGGATCGCTGACCGATTTGGCATTGATCGGCAACGTCAATCTGGCTTTTGGCGAAACAGAAAAACTCAAAGGCTGGTCAATTTATCCCGCATGGCAAAATATCAAGCTGGGCAACAACCTGTTGGACATACGCTTTCGCCAGAAATTCACTACTACTGAAGTAACCGATCCCAGCCGACCCAAGAAATCAAGCCTGTTACAGCACTACAGCAATCACGAAAGTTTTATAGAATTCGACTTTGAAATACCCCTGAGCGACAGTGTCAGCTACAGAATTTTTCCCAAGCTGGGACTCAAGTACGGGTACGATTATCACACAAATTTCGAAGGTCTGGAAAGTCAGGAAAATAAATCCGTGATAGAAGACCGCAGCAACGTGATTTTCACTCACGCCCTGGAATTCGGTCAGGTAGACCGGAAGGGCAAACTGCGCTCGGGTTATCTGATTGCGTTGGAAAACGACCTCAACTTTTTCGGCTCCGGGAAAGCATCAAGCGAAGAGCAAAACTTCCGTTTTACCAGCGATCTGCGACTAAGCGGGATAATCTACCGTCCCATGGGCGAACACGCCTATTACTACGGAAGGCTGGCGGTGCAGGGTACGTTCCTGGGCGAGCGAACCCAACTGGGCACCAAGCTCAGAGGGGTCAAAAACTCTTCAATGCACGGAAACTTCGCCGTATTCCTGCAAAACAGCCTGGGCATAGATCTATTCCACCTGGGACATCTTTATATGCAGCTCCATCCCTTTGTGGATACGGGATTCGCTCTGAACCCCAAAACGTCAAACTTCTCCGAGGTATTTCGCATCGGTTTCGGCACCGAGCTGGTGGGAATCATCGGGAGCCTTGAACTCAAGGGCAAAATTGGCTACGACCCTGTATCCAAATACATTGATTTTAGTTTTACCACGGGACTTTCCTATTGAGGCAGGCCGATTATCACAGGTTGACCCAAGCCGATTATCACAGGTTGACCCAAGGCGATTATCACAGAAATTTGTGAAAATTTTTGAGTCCAGCACCTCGACGGCCTTGTAAAATCTCCGCCATTTATGCGGCTCCCACCGCAGCAATGGCCTCCAGGGGAGCCTTGTACTCCATGGAAAAAGCTTCGGCCACCGCAGGACAGGTGAGCATGCCGTCCAGGGTATTGAGGCCTTTTCTCAATGCTTCATTTTCCCAACAGGCCACACCAACTCCTTTGTCGGCCAGCAATAATCCGTAGGAAAGGGTCGTACTGGTAAGGGCCAGGGTTGATGTGCGGGAAACCGCTCCGGGCATATTGGCCACACAGTAATGCTGGATGCCATCCACGCCGTATACCGGGTCGTCGTGGGTCGTGGGCTTGGACGTTTCAAAACAGCCGCCTTGGTCGATGGCCACGTCCACCACCAGAGAACCGGGCTTCATCAGGCGGAGATGATCCCTGCGCACAAGGCGCGGAGCCTTCGCACCGGGAATGAGCACCGCGCCGATTACAAGATCGCTTTCTGACAGTACTTTGCTGATATTGGATTCGGTCGAATAGAGAGTCGTAAGAGTGCCGCGATACAATTGATCGAGGCTTTCCAGGCGCCGGGCATTTATATCCAGAATAGTTACGTCGGCCCTCAGTCCCATTGCAATTTGGGCGGCATTAGTGCCCACTACACCCGCCCCGAGTATGGCGACCTTGGCCCTGGCAACACCGGGAACTCCGCCCAGTAGAATGCCTCGCCCTCCGAAGGGAGTTTCCAGATACTTCGCTCCTTCCTGGGCGCTCAATCGGCCGGCAATTTCGCTCATAGGTTTAAGGCAAGGAAGGAATCCTGGTTCGGGTTCGATGGTCTCGTAGGCCACCGCCCTGACCTTTCTCTCCAAAAGGTTTTTCGTAAGTTCGGCGTCTGCCGCCAGATGAAAATAGGTAAACACTATTTGTCCGCTGCGCAGGAGCAGAATTTCGTCCTTCTGAGGTTCCTTTACTTTTACAATCATCTCCGCCGACCCGAATATTTCTTCCCGGGACGCCGAAATTTTCGCTCCGCCGTCAATATACTCCTGATCTGCGAATCCGGATCCCTCGCCGGCCCCTTTTTGAACCAGAACGCTATGTCCCCGTTTCACATACGCTTTAACGTCTCTTGGGGTCATCCCTACCCTGTATTCATGGACTTTAATCTCACGCACAACTCCGACTTTCACAATAACCCTCCGTATCTCGCCATAAATTCTTTATTATATACGCAATACGGTTTTTCAGCAAGATATTTTGCTTTGGGCCTTTGGTTCTACTGCCGTTTCTTCTGCTGATTTTTTTGCTGATTTTTTTGCTGATTTTTTTGCGGATTCTTCTGCTGATTCTGCGATTTCTGCGGCACATCTTATAGAGGCGGTGAAAAAAAGCCGCAAATCCAGGCTGGACAGCTTTTGCGGTTTTTGGCACAATGCCACAGGCCCGTTGCGTTTATTGTGGCCATGAGCGTACAATTGCTTTGCCAGCTTTTCAAATTTATCGCGTATTCCATTCGCGACCGAAAGCTTTCTCCCCGCTACCTGGTCACCGCCGGTGGCATCCCCAGCTCCCACAGTGCATTTGTCAGCAGCCTCTGCACCTACCTTGCCCTGAGCAACGGAACCCAGGGTCCCTGGTTTTCAGTGAGTATGGTTTTCGGACTCATTGTCGCATACGACGCCTATCGCCTCAGGGGCCACGTGCAAAAACATGCCGTGGCGATTAACGCCCTGCAGAAGGAAGTACCGGCTTCATCCGATGCCGAACCGCTAACGGAAATGGTGGGGCACAGCCTTCCCCAAATCGGAATCGGATTGCTGCTGGGGGTTCTTCACTCATGGCTACTTTGGAGCATATTCGGCTGACCCCAGGTATTGCCATTGCCGAATGAAGGGTATATTCTCGGGCGAATGAAAACTGTATACGTAACCGGGCATATTAATCCCGATATGGACTGCACCGTTGCGTCCTATTCCTACGCATACTTGAAAAATCAGATCGAAAAGAATACCAGGTATCTGCCCATTCGCTGCGGTGCGCTCAACGAACAGACAAAAGCCGCCTTCAAAAAAGCCGGGGTCGACCCCCCCGCCCTGTACAAGCAACTCGTTCCCATTGTCGAGGATATAACGCGAATGGATTACGTATCCTTGCCGTCCAACGCGCCCATACTCAACGCCCTTGAGCTTATCTACACCAAAAATATCAGTTTTATTCCGGTGACGGAATTCGAAGGTTTCGTGGGAACCGTATCCATAAACGAGGTTTCTGCATACCTGCTGCGCCAAAGTGCCGGGGGAAGACCCGTGTATCATTTCAAAACCGACAACATTCCCGCAGTGCTGCCCGGAAAATTTATTGTGCAAGGAGAGACCCAGGAATGGGACGCTCCCATAATGACCGGATCCATGCCATTCGATGTTTACCTGCAACGCATAAAAGTTATGAAACAAAAACCCTTGCTGGTGGTGGGAAACCGCCGCAGAATACTCTCCCATGCCGTCCAACACCAGTTGCCCGCCATAATAATTACCGGCGTCGATAATCCGTCGGAGTTGGATACGGATTTTTCGGGTTTCCGGGGTTCGGTGTATTTATCCCGCACCGACAGCGCCGAAAGCATACGACTGCTGCGACTTTCGGTGCCCGTGGCTACCATCGCCAATCGCTCCCAACCGCGCATCCAAAAAAACGAAAGCTACGAAGGCGTGAAGCAGAAACTCATGAATTCCGATTTTCGCGGCCTTCCGGTTTTCCATGGAGACAGGTTTTTGGGCATCGTAACCCGCCGACGCTTTATTGAAAAACCGGTCAAGGAACTCATAATGGTTGATCACAATGAGGTGCAGCAATCGGTACCCGGCGCCCGGGAAGCCAGGATTGTAGAAATAATAGATCACCACCGATTCGGCGCGGCAAAAACCAATACTCCCATTTATATAGCTTCCAAACCCGTTGGCTCCTCGGCAACCATCGTATACCAGCACTTTCGCATGCACTTCGAAGATATCCCCCGGCATATTGCCGTCCTCCTGCTTTCGGGGATTATTTCCGATACGGTCAATTTGAAATCCCCCACCACTACTGAGGAAGATAAAAAAGCCATGATCGAACTGGCCATGCTTACAGATCTGGATCCCGCCGCATATGCTCACGAAATGTTCAGCCAGCTCCAGGATTTAAAAGAGAGGGATCCCCGGGACGTTATTCTCGCCGACTTTAAAACCTATTCCCAATTCGACAGGGATGTGGGCATCGGACAGGTCGAGCTAATCAGCCTGACCGAAGCTTTTGAGATGGTAGATGTTTTTTCCGGCGCCCTGGACAGCATCGTCCTGGAAAAAAACCTGGACTGGACCCTGCTGCTGGTAACCGACGTAATAAAACAGCACAGCATACTGGTATCCAGCGACAACAAACCGGGCATGGACAACCTGATTTACAAGCCCATGGGAGAGAGAAGCTTTGATCTCCCCAAGATACTTTCCAGAAAGAAACAGGTTCTACCGGAGGTGCTGCGGGTTCTGGAGGAAATCCGGGAACAGCAGACCTGAACTCCGCCGGTACGCACCGATACACACTTGCACGCGCCCATGCCTATGCGAAAAACACCCGTCTCCTTCAGCTTGCAAAAACGGAAAATATCATCTATACAAGGCAGATGAGCGTCCAGCCAATCATTGTCGGTAGCATTGCAGACAACCCCTTTGTAGCCGACATCGCCCAACACATGACTCAAACCATGCACTATTCAGACCTGATATCCCTGAAAAGTTTTCTGAACAATGAATTCTGTCCCCGCTTTATCGTCGACGAGGATAACTGGGACAATATCGGCAACAAGCTGGAGGGCCGGACGGTTCTTATCGTGTCCACTACGCATATGAGCCGCAAAAGAGACGATTTGGCAATGCGCAATTTTCTCATAGCGCGTGCGGCCAAGGATAACGGCGCCAGCAAGGTGGTATTGCTGGAACCCGATCTCTTTTATTCGGCCCAGGATCGCGGGCCAAGAAGGGAGCACGGCTTTGTGGATTTCAACCGTGCGGAAAACGATTTCAAAAAATTTGACGGTCAGCCGTTTTCCTCCAGGCTCTACGCCGATCTGCTCAAGGAGGCCGGGGTGGACGAGGTCATAACGGTTCACAATCACTCCAATTCCGTAAAGAGGCTCTTTATGGAGCGGTTCTCCGGGCACTTTCACAATCTTCAGCCCAGCGATGTGTTCGCCAACTATATTCAGGAGTCGGATATCGTCGAAGAGGGCAAACTGGTACTCTGCGCCCCTGACAAGGGAGCCTGTCCCTTTGTCAAAGAGGTTCTCGCAGAGTTCCCGCACAAAAACATTCCCCTGATTATCCTTGAAAAAGAACGCAGAAATGAACGCGAGATCCACATGGACGTACATCCCGAATCGGATTTGGACTTTTCCGACGTGCGGGGAAAGCAGGTCATAGTTATTGACGACATGGTGCGCACCGGCGGAACCATCATCGAAGCCTGTACGAAATTAAAAAAGGCGGGGGCTCAACGAGTGGTCTTTGTGGTCACCCATTTTTATTCCTCCCAGGAAGGAAGAATAAAACTCAATAATCCAGTCATAGACGAGATCGTAACCACCAGCACAATTCCCCAAATTCTCAACCGGGATATGCAGGGCAGGCTCCGGCACAAAATGGTGGTGTTGCGCATAGCCCGCTGGATATCCAACTATATATACCTGATGATAAACCCCGAAGGCGATCCCCTCCAACGACCCTATTACGTCGAAGACATGTCCAGCAAAAACCCGCGCTGGAGACCGCTGGGGCCATTATTTGCCGGGGAAAACGGAAAAGGCGCGGTATAAAAAAGGCGCGGTATATCGCTCGGTTGGTTCGGCCCCCCGGCGACTTCACGGATTCCCATGCCACAATTATCCCGGCACCTCGATTCAGACGGACTCGGCCCCCCGGCGACTTCACGGATTCCCATGCCTGAGCTTTGGCTCAGCTGCGGTTGGATCCAGCTCCCTGTAAAAACAGCTGTGCCTGGGCATGTCGGCTTCATTGAGAGTATGACAGGCACCGGCTCCCTCCAATTCGACCTGATACAAAAGCGCATCCTGGTCGCAATCTACCAGTATATTTTTTATCTCAAGGCGATTTCCCGAACTCTCGCCCTTGGTCCACAGGGCTTTCCTGGACGTACTGTAAAAACTGGCGTAACCGCTGGATATGCTCAGCTCCACCGCCGCGCGGTTCACATAGGCCAGCATAAGTACCTCTCCCCCCTGCACCTCCTGGACGACGCAGGGAAGCAGTCCCCCACGCTTTTCAAAATCCGGTGCAAACCGCGAGCCCTCTTCCAGCTCCCGTATTGAATCCATATATTATCTCCCCAAGGTTCCTTCGTTCGCGTTTATACGGCCTGGTTTTGGGCGATCGGGATTCTGCGCATATCTTTTTCCGCCCTCAATCAGGGATTATTGGCTTTTATCGATGAGATACTTCTGCTTAAACCGAAAATTTTGTTCCCGGCTACCCAGGCGCTGGGTAAGCTGGAGCTGAGATTGGATTTGACTGCGCAGCTTCGTTTCTTCTTCAATTCCCGCCAGAACGCTGTGTTCGTTCAATTCGTACAAATATAAATTGAGCAAAATGACTCCCATGCGAACCGCTTCGCCGAGAGTTTTGCCCTCCAGCTGCTTGTTGGAAATGACCCCGGCCCGCAAGCGGTGCAACTCAAAATTACCCGTGGGACTTCCCCTGAGATCGGTGTCTTTCTGAACATTGGCCTCCCCGGTTTCCGTCAGTATCGTCGCCAGCGAAAGCAGCTTGTCTTTCAAACCGGATATGATGCTGATATGATTTTCCAGATGTGTGAGCAATTGCTTTTCCAATGCCGACGGTTCTTGCACATATGAACTTATGCGCTTCTTGCTCTTGGTGAGTTCCAGGTATCGGAGTATTTGAAAAAACGGAATCTGGTTGCGCAGTCGCTTGATTTGATCGAGATTGAACTGAAGCCTGCTGAAAAAGTCGGCAAATACCTGCTCGCTGAAAATCTGCACGGAACCTTTTTCCTTGAGAACCACCGGCTTGCATAGCAACGGCTCGAAATCTTCGATGTAGCGGTTGGAAAAGTCAATGACGTAACTTGGGATATTGCGGTACATATCCGCATACAATCCCTTGATTTCGGGACCGGTTTTTCCCGTCAGAAATTTCCGGAGCATGGTAATATCGGGGGTATGGGCATCCAGACAGGGCATAAAAAAACGCTCACTCTGCCTGCCCACATAGCTGGAATACAGAGCGGCCAGATTTTTATCTATTTCATCGAGATAGCCGAAAATAGACTGCTGCACGCTTTGTTGGGCATCAAATTCCAGTTCGCTTACCAGCGGATCCTCAACCGTTTCCACAATATCCTGCATTTTTAAAATCCTTCTGCAGTACATCATATTGGAAGCCAAAATGAATTGAGCCAGGGAAGGACGCATGGCGTTAAACAAAAGCAGTTTTTCCACCATGACCCTTGTTTCCCTTTGGCTGAATTTAACTCCCCGCATATTATCGTGAGCGAACGAAAGAACGTTCAACAACCGTTTTACCAAATTGGGACGTTGGTAAAACACCAGCAGAAGGGGTTCGAGATTGCGAAACGTTTCCGCGGTAAATTTGTTGCCCGCATTCATGCGAACAAATCCCGGCTTTTCGCATTCCTTGCAAACCCCATCGAGAAGCGCGATGAGATTGTACTCGAATTTGCCGAGATGCAGCCAGGCCTTTTCCAAAATTATCTTCAACCGCGCCTTGAGCGGTATGATGACTTCCTGAATCAGTACTTTTTCAAATTGTTCTCCGATTTTTGAGTGGAATCGCAGTCGGAAAGGAAATTGACTCACCAGCAGAGAACTTTGCACCCCAAAACGCTTGATTTGCCAGTAATCGTACAGAATAAAGTAAAAAAAATTGTTGGTCGGCGGCAAGCGTTTCAAACGCTGGCGATTTTTCTGGATATCCCTGAGGCTGTAGCGGCAGTCATTGCCTACCGCATTGCCTACCGTATTGCCTTCCAGCAGCGGCATATCGGCCAAGGGCCGTTGGGGTGAATCAACCCCTGTCGAGGGAGATTGCGCCGCCTGTTCGCCGGAGGATTGATCCCCGGCAATATCGGAGGTTTCCTGGTTTGTATTTTGGATTTCGTCTGAATTGTTGCTCATTGCCAACATTATAGTACTTTTTCGCAGCTTATCCCATAAACACATAACATCCAGCTTCATTCTGGAAAATTGTAATCTTCTGTACAGAATTCCATATACTGATATGTGGACAAGTGGCGGTGAACAACCAGATATCCCTTCTCAACGAAAGCTTCCACAATGCCATTTCAAAATCGTGCAACAGCATGCGCGGCTACACCTGTTTCGCAGGGCCAAATTCGGGTACCAGGGGCAAAACCTGTATCGGAACCATTATCCGCGGAATCAGGGACGGCGCCGACAAGGAAATATATATTTACAATATATGCGACCACCAATACGCCTGCGCGGAGCCGGGCAGTCAGGCCATGGCTACACCACCGGCGTACCGGCGATGACAGGAGTACGGATGCTGCTCCAGGGTCTCCCGTGGAAGATAAACCAATGAGCAATACCGACCGGAGGTGGGTTTCCAGTGGGTTTTATTTTTGGAATCAATGCCGGAATCCTCCTACCCTGCGGGCATGGATTTCTGCGGTGCCACCTCGTTTATAAACTCGATTTGGCGCTGCGCCTGTGTGTTGAACTGGTGGATATTGGCCTTGAATATGTTGTCCATCTGCGGATCAAAAAACCTGTGCATACTGAACTGCTGAATTCCGCCAAATCCCCGGCGCACCTTGTGCTCCCCACCCATGCCCGGATCAAAAGTATCCAGCCCGCGATTCAGTGCGAATTCTATGGGATAATAATAACAAAGATTGAAATGAAGGTCTTTTACGAACTCCCTGGCACCCCAGTAGCGGCCGTACAGCCTGCCGCCTCCATGAACCAGCATTGAACGCCCGGGAACCCGGCCGGCGAACTGCGAACCACTTCCGTCCTTGCCCCGGGCCGATACCAGAAGCAGTGAATCTCCGCAGTGCTCGAAACTGTAGTGAAAAAAATCCTCAGTGAGAAATTTGGCGCCCCAGGGTCCGAATTGATCAGTGGTTTTTTCATACAGCTGATACATATCGCGGGCCAGTTCGGCATTCAGCGAACTCCCGCAGATAAAATCAACCACAAGGCCCCGCTCCTCCAGTCCGCGGCGCTCCTTTCGTATATTCCTGCGCTGATTCTTGCGAAACAGGGAAAGGTAATCGTCGAAATTCGACATTCCCCGGCGCTTCCAGGCAAAACCCTGATGAACCCAGCGGACAAAACCACATTTCTCCAATTGGTCGGCAAAGCGATCCTCGGTAAACAGAAATGACAAGGAGTGGACGCCCATGCTTTTCAACCTCGCCTCGGCATATTCCATTGCCTGGGCCAGCTCCGCATCAGAAGGAGATCCCAAGGCCTGGTAACCCGTTACAGGAGTCGCAGGGATTACTCCCACCGCCTTGGGATAATATTTCTTCCGCAGCCGTGAGGCAACATCGGACCAGGCAAAGTCAAAGACGAATTCCCCCCAGCTGTGGCTTTTTAAATGCAGGGGCAAAATGAGCACCGGGTTTTTCATCGCTGCGGCATCTTCACTGTGGGCAAATCCCAGTAAATGGAAGGGTTGCCAGCCGGTTTCCGGGCACATGGAACCGGATTCCTCAAAACTTCGAAGCCAATGGTATTCCAGCAGCGGGCTGTCATTTTTCCCATAAAGGGCATTCCAGTCCCCTGCGGAAATGGAGACTATGCTTTCGAGAAAAGCAAACTCCACGGCACTCCTCCATATTGCCAGTATACTGACTGAGGGGTGAAGAGTACACGATGGGATGCCGACTATTGACAAGGCGGAAAAAGCACTACAGTATAAGCACATGAATATTTGTTTTGGCAAATCACTGAACCTGCTAGCTCTATCTGATTTTCTCTGTGGTGGGTGTGGTCAGCCGAATGCATAGTATTCGCTGAGAGTTTGAAAACACACCCGCTGCAAAGTTGCAGCGGGTTTTTTTATGCGGCAAACCTGAATATCCGTCGGCGTCGGGATCAAAAACCAGGCACCAGACATCAGGTTTCAAGCGCCAAATATCAGGGCACCAGGTATCAGGCGGAAAAGGAGAAGGACATGTCAAAGTATCGTTCATTTAAACCGGTGGGCCTGAAGGACAGGACCTGGCCGGAATCAGTTATTTCATCGGCTCCCATATGGAGTTCGGTGGACTTGAGAGACGGGAACCAGTCCCTTGCCACTCCCATGAACATTCCCCAAAAACAGCGCATGTTTAAACTGCTGGTCGAAATGGGTTTCAAGGAAATAGAAGTGGGCTTTCCCAGCGCCAGCCAAATAGAATACGATTTTCTGCGGGGGCTCATCGAAGACGAAATGATTCCCGGCGATGTGGCGGTGCAAGTCCTTACCCAGAGTCGGAGGCACCTCATAGAACGCAGCGTCCAGAGCCTGCGGGGTTGTAAAAAAGCCATTATCCATCTCTACAATTCCACGTCGGAACAGCAGCGGCGCATCACATTCAAAAAAAGCAAGCAGGAGGTTCTGGATATTGCACTGGAGGGCACCCGGAATATTATCCAGCTGCTCCCTGAGCTGGATGGCAGCGAAATTATTTTTCAGTACAGTCCCGAAAGTTTCACTGGAACCGAACTGGATTATGCTGCGGAAGTGTGCAATGCGGTAATTGATCTCTGGAATCCCGCCCGAAGGGGAAAGATAATTATCAACCTGCCCGCAACCGTCGAACTGAGCACGCCGAATATTTTTGCCGATATGATCGAATGGATGTGCAGAAACATGCCCCGCAGGGATGAAGTAATCGTCTCCCTTCACACCCACAACGACAGGGGCACGGGAGTCGCGGCTACCGAGCTGGGCCTGATGGCGGGGGCCGATAGAGTCGAAGGTACGCTCTTCGGCAACGGCGAGCGCACGGGAAACGTGGATATTGTCACCCTGGCTTTAAATATGTTCAGCCAGGATGTCGATCCGGGACTGGATGTGTTCAACGTACCCGCAATACGCCGAATCTACGAAGAAACCACGGAAATGACGGTTCACCAGCGTCACCCCTACGGAGGAGATTTGGTATTTACCGCATTTAGCGGTAGCCATCAGGATGCCATAAGCAAAGGCATGGCGCTTGTAGATACCAACCCCGATTGCCTCTGGGACGTACCGTATTTACCCATTGATCCCCAGGACATAGGCCGGAGTTACGAAGCGATTATCAGAATCAACAGCCAAAGTGGAAAAGGCGGAGTGGCGTACCGACTTGAAAGCGACTACGGCTTGCGCATTCCCAAAAAAATGCAGCCCGAATTGGGTGCCTGCATCAACAAAATTTCCGACCGGCTGGTACGGGAGCTTACCAGCGAGGAAATTAAAGAAGCCTTTGACGATGAATACGTGAATCGCGGTGACCCCATTACCCTTGAACAGTACAATCTCACCAGACACTCCCACAGCCAGGAAGTCGTATTTGTGGGCAGGGTGCGCATCGGGGAAAAGGAATACGAGCTTGCGGGCAAGGGCAACGGTCCCATCGACGCCTTTATGCACGCGATAAACAGCCTCTGCGGAACCGACGCGGCAGTTGGAGAATACGAGGAACAGGCAATAGGTTCGGGGTCGGCGGCCGAAGCTGCCGCGTATATCCGGATCGAATCGGGAACTGGCCACATCAGTTGGGGCGTCGGAAGGGACACCGATACATCGGCGGCTCATTTCACGGCCATACTGGCGGCCATTAATCGCAGCGACTTCTATTCCGGCGAAGTCAGCGAACAAGGCGTCCAGGCAATCGCACAGCTCATCAAAGAGCTTCCAGGCCCGGCACCCAAGGGCTAACTGTCAGCACCGGTGCTAAAGTGCATTAAAGCACCGGAACAAGATTGCAGTCTCCTGCTTGAAAAAAAGGGTAGTAGTGAGTCGGAACTGATGCGTTCTTCGCGGCAGATTTCTGTGATCCGAATGCCGCTTTTGCCCCTCTTGAAAATCTCCATGATCTGGCTGTTGTCAGCTGTCCGAAAATCGAGACTTTTCGATGTATCGTTCCTCCTGCAGGATAGCAGATTCTCTACGTATGCCACCAACCATTTTTCGGGGGGATTACAGGCCTGCAGCAGCAGGGCTGCCTTATTCAGCAATCACAGTGCGTATAAAAAACCTGGCAGCTGCAATAGCTGCGCAGGGTCGACTGGAATAGGTACATACATAACAGGGTGCATGGGGAAATTCATGGTGGTAATCATAGGGACTTCGAAATCCCAACACAATTACGGTATCGCTATGATCCTGAATAAGTTGCTTTACACTTTTAATCTGCGCGTCCTTGCTAAAAACTTCTCCAGGGAGTGGATAATCTTCGGTAATTGCAAGTATTTTGTCGAAGGCAGAAAATTCTGTATGAGCTATGTCTTTGTATAAAACAACTGTGGGTTTTTTATAGTTCCATTCACTGCAAAATTCACGTGCAAACACATCAAATGCAGAAACAGCCTGATTCGGGCCTATCCCCCTTGCATTCATAATAGTGTCATACGCCCTGTGTGATGTGGTTTGAACTATTGCTATGGCATTTTCTTTTTGCAACGTATGTGCCTGTGTGTCTTTGGGAAACACTCGTATTGCCCGATATGCGATGTCATTTTCTTTTGGATTCGGCAGTGTTGTCGCATCAGTATTGGTATGGTGCTTTGCATTTTTTTGTATTTTCAATTTGAGAGCTATAATCCGGTGCAATTTTTCATCGAGAAGTTCTGTCGATAGTTTGCCTGTTTTTATGGCCTGTAACACAGCGACAATACACTCGATTTGTCTTTCTTTATATCCAGCGCTGTGATCGTAATGCTCTTCGGACAGCATGACGATGTCAGCTCCCGCCTGCAGGGCACGAACCGCAGCATCGGCAGGACTATAGTGATTTCTCATGGCGCCCATATTCATGCTATCGGTAAGTACCACGCCGGTAAATCCCATGGTATTGCGCAACAAATCAGTGAGTATGGCCGATGACAATGTCGCAGGATAATTGCTGTCTATACCTGGATAGAGTATGTGACTCGTCATTACAATATCGACACCGCTATCGATAGCAGCTTGAAATGGCACAAATTCTGTTGTCTCTAGCACCTCAAGTGGTTTATCAACCACCGGAATATCACAGTGGGTATCGCTATGGGTATCTCCGTGTCCGGGGAAATGCTTTGCTGTAGATATGACCCCGCCCTCTCGCAGTGCATTCACCGCTGCACGTACATGCTTTGCAACTCGCACAGGGTCTTCTCCAAATGATCGCATTCCGATAATGGGATTGCGCGGCTCTATGTTTACATCGGCACAGGGACCCAGGATGGTCTGATATCCCGCAGATCCCATCTCTTGTGCAAATATGCGATACATCTCACAGGTGTCTTGTGTATCGCCAGAAACACCAAGTGCAAGGTTGCCCGGCCCTGTAGTGGAATCGGGAACCAATACGCCCCAGGCTCCTTCTTGATCCACTCCCAAAATCAATGGCAAATGAGCCGTACTATGTGCAGTATCCTGAAGATCCTCACATAATTTTTTTGCCTCTTTAAATGTTTCTGCATTTTCCTGGCTGATATAACATCCGCCGATGTTGTGGGAATGTATCATCTCTTGTGCCAACACCGGACTTTTTCCTGGAAATGCAAGCATAAATAATTGGCCGACTTTTTGTTCGATACTCATTGCGTTTATTATTTTCTGTGCATTGCGATGATATGTATTCATAACTAACTCTTTTTTTCGCTCTTCATCATGATGATAACCGATACAATAATTATCGTACCGCGAAGTATAAGTTGGTGATCAACAGACAACGACATGAGCACCAATCCATTGTTTATCATTCCCATAATCAGCGCACCAATAACAGAACCTATGACACTTCCCTTGCCCCCAAACAAACTCGTTCCACCGATAATAACAGCAGCAATAACAGTCATAAGATCGTTTTCACCAAGCGTATAACGCGCTCCCTGGAGCCGGCCCGCATACAAAATGCCTGCAAGCGCAGCGAGAAACCCACTGATAACAAATACGCTCATTTTAATTCTTTTCGTTTTTATGCCCGAATACAATGCCGCTGTGTGATTACCGCCGGTTGCGAGAACTCTGCGACCAAACATGGTTTTATTGAGAAGTACTGTACCTATGACGGTTATCACTATCATCCAAACAAACAGCACCGAAAACGCACCTATGTTTCCAGAACCGAAAATAAATACAAATGCATCGTTGTCTATGGCAATGGATTTAAGAAGCGTAACGCGCCGCGCAATGCCGATAATAATTCCTGTAGTGCCCAGTGTAACCAAAAATCCAGGTATGCCGACATATCCCACCAATATTCCGTTACAGAGTCCTGTAATTATGCCTGTGCTCATTCCTGCAAATACGGAAAGCACAATGTTCCCTGCTGTCCATCGCAGCATGAGTGCCGTGATAACAGATGACAAAGCGACGACTGCACCGAATGACAAGTCAATTTCTGCAGCACAGAGTACAAATGTAACTCCCACTGCCATAATTGATATCATAGCGACCTGTCGCGCAATGTTCATAAGATTTGTTGGCGTTAAAAACCCTTTGCCTAACAGTGTGATAGAGAAAAAAGCAAATATCACTATAAACACTATGAAGATAATGTACTTACTGATGTCAAATGATCCTGTTGTTTTCATTATGGATTATTGTACCTGTTGTAGAAGTTTCTCTTCAGTAAGCAGATGATTGTCTACTTCATCTACTATTCTTTTCTTCTTTACTATGTATGTTCTATCACAAAAATTTACTATCTCGCTAAACTCCGAGGATATAAAGAGAACGACATTACCCTGTGCCACATAGGATTCTATAATTTTCATAATCTCTGTTTTTGCATGAACGTCGACTCCAAATGTGGGATCATCCAAAAGCAAAACAGACGGGGCACTTGCCAAACATTTTCCCAAAACAACTTTTTGCTGATTGCCACCAGATAAAAATCGCACAAACTGGTTTTCATCGCGGGCTTTTATCTCCAGATTTTGAATAGTGTTTTGCGTTATAGTGCGCTGCGCTAGACTGCTTAAAAAACCGTGTTTTTTTAATACGTCAAGAATGAGCAAGGTAACATTGTGTTTTATGGAAAAATCGAGCACAAGGCCCTGTGTTCTGCGTTCTTCAGGGACAAGCGCAATACCGCACTTTGCAGCATCGCCTGGATGTTTCAGGTGGATATGTTTTCCCTGCAATTGTATGTATCCCGATAGAAGCGTATCAAGCCCATAAAGCATACGGAGTATCTCTGTGCGTCCGCTCCCTAAAAGACCGGCAAGCCCGATAATCTCGCCTGCGCAGGCACAAAATGTTACCGGTTGTATGTGCCTGGTAGATGCCTCATGCACTGCAAGAAGTGGCTCTGCATCGCGAGTAGTAGCACTGCGGCCGCGCACATGGTGCATGGCACTTTCATCACCTATCATATAGGCTACAATATCTTTTACAGAAATATCTGCTATTGCCGTGCTTGCAACTGCCATCCCATCGCGAAGCACCGTTACGCTATCGCAGAGATCCATCACATCTTCAAGATAATGAGTGATGTATATAATCGATATTCCTTGTTGCTGCAATGTTCGTATTATTGTAAAAAGCTGCCGGGTTTCTATATCAGAAAGCGATGCGGTGGGCTCGTCAAAGACAATAATTTCAGGCTTGTTCGCCATAGCCTTGGCAATTTCTACAAGTTGTGTTTCACCGACACTTAAATTTTGCACCAGAGTGTGGGGATCGATAAAGTCAATCCCCATACTGTTAAAAATATCAATTGCATGGTGCGCTGCTTTTTTATCCTGCAAAAATCCACATTGTTTATACGGATGCGAACACAAAAAAATATTTTGCACCACCGTCATGCCTGGAACAAGACTCAAGTCTTGATACACCATGGACACGCCTTGCTGGAGAACGGCAGACGATTGTCCAGTTTTTATCCCGGTGCCAAATACTGAAATACTTCCGGTATCTGCCGTATATACGCCGGTCAGTATTTTCATCAAGGTGGATTTTCCCGCGCCGTTTTTTCCTACAATGGCATGTATTTCATTCTTTCCAAGGGAAAATGAGACGTCTTTTAACACAGGAATGCCGTCAAATTGCTTGCAGATGTTTTTCAAGGAAAGTACCGGGGAGTCTAATTCAAACTCCCCGGTACTTGAGTGCGGAGCTATAGCTGTCATTTTTGAAGAGCGTTTTTTATCTCTACAGGAAGATCCCTGTTGAGTGATTCCTTCCATCCTTCTTCGAGATTATCTTTTGTAACCTTTATTGCGGGAACCGTCACAAAGGGAGGCGTGTCTTTACCCAAGGCACTTAATACACCCACGTTGGTCAATGTTACGCCCAATTCATAAGGAATATCGGCAACAACACCGGCAATATTTCCGCCCTTTGCCATATCCAAAACATTTGTAGCCCCCAAGTCCATGGTAAATACCTTGAGGTCTTTTCTTCCTGCCGAACGAGCCGCGGCTACAACTCCTTCTGCAATTTGATCCCATGGTGCATATATGGCACTGATATTTGGATATTGGGTGAGCATGGCAGAGGCGATAACTTCACCGTCAGCAGGGTTTGCTATGCCTTGTCTTGTAACTATTTCTATTCCCGGATAGTCCTGTTGTAGCACGGTACTTACAGATGCATCGCGCTGGTTTGTAACATAGTAGTTTGCATCGTGAAACATGAGTCCCACCTGTCCTTCTCCACCAAGCTGTGCGCCTATAAGTTCAGCGGCAGATTTACCCATGCCAAACAAATCATCTGTTACGATAGACGCATAGTCCTGACCCGCAACAAAACCCTGTGGCAAATTGCTGAGCAACGCTATTTTTATGCCTTTTTCTACCGCAGGTTCGAGTGCTTTACCACCAGAAACGCCGTCGAGAATAAGCGTGATAATAATATCGGGATTGAGCACAAGTGCGTTTTCGATATCTGTTTTTTGCTTATTTGCGTCAAATTCAGCATCGGCAACAAGTACAACTTCAGCGTCTATTTTTTTCGCTGTGTCCTGCACGCCAGCTATAACTGAGTTGGTGAAGTCAGCACTTGTGTGCATAAGCACTGCTATTTTTAATTTTTTTGTGCGAGCCTGATCCACTTCTGTATCACTGAGTTGCACTTCTGTATATGATACAGGATCATTCCCGGCTGGACCTTTTGTTTGCAGCACTGTTTCCACTGGTTGAGAATCTGATTGTCCAGATCCAAAAGCAAAAAACGAAACACTGCATAGTAACAGGAATACCAGTACATAATTTTGTATTCTCATATATAACTCCTCATGTTATATGTTATTTCAGCTTAAAAATTATATGGTTTGAACGGAGTATCATATCCTGCGTAATCCTGCACATACTGTAGAATATAGGTGCCACTCTCATCGTGCGGATTCTGCTTGTCAACAAGTAAAGCTACCACTCCAGCTGCGCCCCGCAAATGTGCTCCAGCAAGCAGTCCAGATATCGTTATCGTAACTTCGTTTTCACGTCCTCCAGGGGGAGGATTCACCGGGGGATCCAAGCCATCCCAGGTAACAACAGTACCTGAATAGTCAGATAGTGTTTCTCCCCTCGCTTTTAGCCCGTCAACTATACCCGCATATTTATTCACAAAATGGTCTTTTATAATAAAAATCTGTTTAGCAGGATCTTTAAAATCAGCAACTGACGATATATTGTTCTTACCCGTAAAAAGTGAATCTGTAAAATGTACTGTGTCAGTCACTATTGCAGGAACATCTACTTCTGCTGGATTATCATCAAAGAAGTAAGTCACTCCATTCTTCCAGTGAACATTAGACACATCTACATAATGCACGGGATATTTCTTGCCTTCATTCAAACTCATTTTATACTTGTAATATCCCAAATCAACGAGATCAGACTCTTGAAACTGAAAGCCGGTAAAACCCAGATAATTTATGACAGAACCTTGAATTTCTCCCCAGTCTGGATTGGGATCTACAGGATCATAGAGATCAACTACCCCAATTGCAGTAAAATATTCTTTAACTGTCATATTATACTGCTCCACTGGATTGCCAGTTGCAGGATCACGTACGACTCGACCAGGATATAACACTTTTGGATATGATTGGATTACAGGACTGTTCCAGTTCTCATTATACCATGCCTGCCGGGATGGATCTATGGAACATTCATATGTCCAGAGAGCAGTTATAAAATCTTCATAGCTTTTTTGCATAGCATTTTTAATGCCTTCACTACTGTTGGTTTTTCTGGCCTGAAGATTTGTGTTATTGTAATTCTTTGCTGTATCGGTAGGTAGAACAATACTGCAGGAAATAAATAAAACCATTAAGGAACCAACAATGGCTGCTGACAGTATTTTTGTACGAAAAAATAAAAATTGCAAGATATAAACCTCTTAAAAAAGTTTACTTTTACATATAACCTTTATTATCATTATAATGCTAATAATTTATTTGTCAAATAATTTAAGCCTTTTTTTAAGTCGAATTCAACGGGTAATCCAACGCCATTGTCGCAACGAATTATCTTTGGTGAATGGTAACAGCCAGCCAGAACTGCTGCCTTCTCCTCGACAGATTTCTGTGATCCGGCAGCATGGCAGATTCTCTCTATTGTATTATGCATCAACCATTTTTTGGGGGGATTACACTGTTAACCACCCAGCTTTTTGCCCCAGTAAAAAATTTATGTCGATATGGTTGATATGAGTGTAGAGACAAGATATAATTTTTTTTAGATTAACAATATTAATCTGCGTCGAGAAAATAGATGTACATAGAGAAAATAGATGTACATAGAGAAAATAGATGTACATAGAGAAAATAGATGTACATAGAGAAAATAGATGTACATCTGCAAACTAAAAGGAGATGTACATGCACACAGCAAGAATAGTTTCCACAGTTATCATGGCTCTTATATTGATGGGCTGCCCCCCTCCGGTTAGCGATAATTCGGCTCAGAGCAGCGATAATCCCGATAATTCGGCTTCTGGTGGCAATAATCCCGAACCAAAAGCGATTGTTGTAAAACAAGTATCAGCCGGCGCTCAGCACAGCATGATTATCAAAACCGATGACACGTTATGGGCTGTTGGTAAAAATAATTTTGGGCAACTGGGTGATGGAACACTGTATGACAGGTCGAATCCAGTACAAGTAAAAACCGCCCAAACACACCCAACAC
>JACSEG010000028.1_pt1 | contig 27941 bp, 23 predicted proteins | sample 8225521 | NCBI WGS metagenome assembly JACSEG01 (sample SAMN15705060, study PRJNA637333) | viral metagenome | isolation source: viral RNA from sea star tissue | host: Pisaster ochraceus | place: USA:Santa Cruz | collected 2018
GTTATGCACCGTGCCCTGCCGTGCTTGAACCGTCTGCATTGCATCCCCAAGAAATTCATTGGGAACAATAACGTTTAGTTTCATAATCGGTTCTAGGCGGTGGGGATCGGCCAACTTTGCAACCGTATAAAACGCCTGTGCCGAAGCATAGCGAAGAGCAACCTCTAGCTGAGCTTCTGCACAATCACAGTGGAGTTCAAGCAGATGCAGCTCGGTATACACCACAGGATACCCAAAGATAATACCACTCTGCATCGCTGTTTTGATGCTATCGACAACGATCTGAACTCGCTCTGGTGATGTCGTAGATGTCGTATCTACAGCATCACAGTGTATCTTGTTCTCTTCAACGGAGGAAGGCTCAATGCTTAAACGAACCCGCACATCGACCTTGTGCTCTCGCTGTCTTGGAAGCTCTTTCAAAAGAAAGGTCTCGGTCCGTTTCTCGGCGACCGATTCTCGGTAACTGACAGTCGGACTCCCTTGTTTTACGGGTATTTTATATTCGTTCTGTATCCTTGTCGCAAGCACCTCTAAGTGGAGTTCTCCCATACCAGAGACCAGCACTTGCCCCGTGTTCTCGTCCTCGGAAAACACAAAGCTAGGATCCTCTACGACCAACTTCTCCAAGACCTCAAACAGCTTGTCCCGATCCGAAACGTTCTGCGTCTCCAAGGTGGTGGAAATAACAGCATGTATTGCCTGGATTCCCTCCAACACATAGGGTTCGGAACCGGCTTCTCCAAGACTGTGACCAGTGCGACATGATTTTGGTCCTACGATGACCCCAATTTCACCTTCAGAAAGAGAATCACATTGGGTAGCCTTGTTTGAATGCATCTTTAGGATTCGAAGGACACGCTCTCGTTTCTTTGTATGAAAGTTCATCACGGTAGCGCTACTGTTCAAGGTTCCCTTATAAACCCGCACGTAGTGCATAAGTCCGATGTCCTTATCAAGCACTGACTTAAACACAAAGACCAGCAACGCGCCCTTGTACTCGTCTAGTTTTTTGTGTTTTTCGGGATCCTCCAAAGAGAAGAGTGTGGGGGAAGGTACTTCGTTTGGTTGAGGCAGAAACTGAACCACTCCATCAAGGATGTTCTGCACGCCTATGTTCTGCAAACTTGCTCCACAGAAAATCGGAAGCAAGGTGCCCTTGATCACGTGCTTTTTTATCTCGGGCAATAGCTCCTCAGAAGCTATGTCCTCTTCGTTCAAAAAGCGCTCGGTCAGTGCATCCGAAGATTCGACTACCTTTTCAACAAGATTCGCTCTCCATTTTTTTGCAAGCTCCCCATAAGACTCACGTATTTCTCGATTTTCCCACTCTTGTCCTTGAGACCCCGTTTTCCAATGAAGTTCTTTCATCGACAAGAGGTCGATTATTCCTTCAAATTCTTTTTCTGCACCAATGGGAATGAAGAGGGGGAGGGGTTCGATGTTGAGTTTTTTGCGTATGTCCTCTAGGACAGCGTAGAAATCTGCGCCGAGTCTATCCATCTTGTTTATATAGGCTATTTTGGATACATGATAGTGTTCGGCCTGCTGCCACACGGTCTCTGACTGCGGTTCGACCCCTGATACCGCACAGAAAACACCCACAGCCGCGTCAAGAACACGCAGCGAACGCTCGACTTCTACCGTGAAATCAACGTGCCCTGGGGTATCGATGATGTTGATGCTATGCTTCTTCCATTCGATGGTGGTACAGGCAGAGCTGATCGTGATACCTCGGTTCTGCTCTTGTTCCATCCAATCCATCTGGGCAGTGCCAGAGTCCACCTCACCAATCTTGTGCGTCTTTCCAGAAAGAAAGAGCATGCGCTCTGTGGTCGTTGTCTTTCCTGCATCAATATGAGCAATAATACCAATGTTCCGAATGCTTCGAATGCTTGCCTGTTGCTTACTCATTATGTTCACCCATGAGTATCATTATACTGTATATTGACATGAGTACCATTGTATTGACATGAGTACCAAAAACCCGTTATAATTGCTACATACGGGTGAATAGCTCAGTCGGTAGAGCGCCTGCCTTACAAGCAGGATGTCGTGGGTTCAAGTCCCTCTTCACCCATGAGTACCATGCCATATCAAAAAAAAGTTTATCTCATGCCTTCTGCATGTAAATCCCCAAGAGCCTGAGAACCTAAGAGTATCGTCCATGCTATCATTTTTGCCTTCGTATTCATCAGCGTCCGTGCTACTACTCATAGCGCTCTTTATACTCGGTATAATCTTCCTCTCCTTCGGAAGTAACACGCTCTTAAAAGGGGGGAAGAAATTCGCTCAGATACTTGCCATGAAGGAATACACGATAGGGCTTACCCTAGTGGCGCTTTCGACCTCGATGCCAGAATTCTTTGTCTCCATCAAGGCAGCAACTTCTGGGCTACCAAGCATCGCCTTTACAAACGTTGTGGGTAGCAACATCTTCAACACCATGTTCATCTACGCCTTGCTCCTCTTGTTTCTGAAAGGAAAAACAAAGGTAAACCTGTGGAATCTTCTGGCTCTAACCGTACTGAGTAGCGTCCTAGTCTTCTATGTGTTTCTTGGCACAATACCTCGATACCTAGGTATTATCTTGCTTTCATTGCTCCCGGTCTATGTTTGGATGCAACTACGCATAAAAGATCCACTTCAGATGCCACAGGGACAAGAGCTGCCGCCAAGCCAGCTAGCACAGGACCAGCTAGCGCAGGGACAATCAAGTGAAGTGCACAAAGCGCACGTCCAAACTCAAACTCAAGTCCAAACGACTCCCTTAAAAAAATTGCTGATCTGTCTTCGATCTCTTTTTTACATGGGATTGGGGACCATGCTCTTGTATCTAGGCTCCGAACTTTTTCTCAACTCGTCTCTAGAACTAGGAGCGCGAATAGGAATCTCTCAACGTATACTTGGATTGGTTGTCATCTCCATAGGGACAGGGCTTCCCGAACTCTTTGTGACCCTTGCCACGTTGTTTAGCATTCTTATGGCAAAACATAAAGGAACCGCAGGGAGCAGTTTTACAGAACTAGGGGAGGGGAACCTACTTGGAAGCAATATCATCAACATACTACTCATTGTCGGTTGTAGCGCAATACTCAACCCAATACACTCTCTTGCCTTGCTTCGAACAGACATTCTCATGCTCCTGCTTTCCAACGTGGCGCTGTTTGTGCTTCTTAGCAAAAGGAAATCAAAGCAACACGTACTAGGTATATTGCTTTTGATTGTGTATGCGGGCTACCTAGTCTTTCTTTTTCACAACAACTAACTATTGTGTTCTTCGAGTACTGTCGATACATATGCACTAAGAGCAGTCGTGGGGCTTACTCGAAGTGATCGAGAAAGGTTGACTAAGTCATACAAGGCTTTGCCGACTGCAAGAGTCGTACTGTCTGGGCTTGGCTCTTTTTTATCCTCAGGAATCAAATCAAAGTGCTTTTCAAGAGAGGCTACAGCGGCGCTCACGTCCTCTAGGGCTTGTTTTTTGCTCTTTTTTTCGATGTTGCTTGATGATGATATTTTAATCTTGCTTACTACGGTTTTCTCCATCCTTTTTTGCAGCTCCTTCGTACGCTCTAGAATATGCAGATAGGGCTTGTAATCAGAAAGCTTCTCGGGCTCACGCTTGCCTTCCAAATGATACTTAATATCATGCCATTGCTGATAAAGTGAAGCTTGCGAAGCTTGAGAGGGAGCTTGCGGAGCTTGAGAACTTTTCTCACCCTGTCTATTAAAGTGCTCATTAAAATTAACGTGAGGATGTCTTCGTATCAGTTTCTCTTTCAAGTTCTTAAAGGTACTACCTAGTATCGTATCATCCTCTTCTTGCAGGATGATCATCATCATGATAAGCACCAGCTGTACATCTCCACACTCTTCTATGAGTTCTTTTTTTCGCGTTTCCGTGTTTTCTGCAGTTCTTCTTTTATATCTATGAAGCGCGTCAATAAACTCGGACACTTCCTCTATCAGGTTTGTGATAATGCTTTCTGTGGTCTGAAGCTGATCCCAAGGACACCCTTGCTCAGATCGAAGATAGAGAAGCGTTTCGACCACTTCCTTCCAGTCATGTTCTTCGTTGTATTGTAGCTTTGCTTTTGTGTCCATAGTAGTGTCAGTAGTATCCATAGACATAGTATACAAGATACAGGATAGCTCGAAAAGAGAGCGCCACTAACCGAGCCAGATGGGCACGCCGTCCACGATTACGTTAGCCACGATGCACAATCATGATGCATTGGTAGACAGAATACATCTTATGTAAAGTGGGATACTTAGGTTTTGGGGGAATATCTAGCTCGCGCCAGCCGCACAGTACCAGTCTTAGTTTATAATAACGCTATCGCTGGCTACCGTGATAATACCATATGTCAAGCGACCTGAACTCAACTCTAAACCACGAGGTAGTATTGCTATTAGCACTTCCAAATCTTCACCATCTACATACGTAGGTATCATTGACTTTATATCGTCATCGTCCTTTGAAGTAGGAAAAGAAAACGTCCCAAAAAAGCTAGTCGTTGCATCACTTCTTAGAGGACGATGCAGTATGTACGTAGCACTATTGTATTCGATTTTCGCCTGATTTCCACGATTGTCTCCAGCTCCACGAACATCCCCAGTAGTAAAGTTAAGGATAAACTCGTCTGAACTTGAATCTATTGTAAATACAGAATCATCGGGGTTTCTGCTTTCAAATTCATTGGTTTCCTCGTTGAATTCCACCAGTTTAATTCTTCTAAAACGTCTTGCATTCAGTACGGTCGGACTAGGCACTCTATCTTCTTCGGTAAGATAGTCTCTATCGCTTGTAGGAGTATCTGTGTCACCTACCTTATAGAGCTTGTAATACAACTGGTATCCATAAAAAGCCAGGTTTGGTAATGTATTGTTTCCAGAATTATGGGTTACTGTAAAATCGCTAGGACCTACAACTATTCTACTACTAAGAAAAAACTGTAATGTGGGAATGCCACAAGAGAAAACGAATAATGCAAGTAACGATACGCATAAAGATCGTCTATACATATCTTTAATTAGAAACTTCTGTGCTTGTTTCTGTTTTTCCTAGTTTATTCAGTATGGCCAATCGGCTCTTTGCGATATTCACCCACGGAGAGCTACTCCATTTTTCGTTTTCGATAAGCAAATTGTAGAATCCTAACGAAGTTGTTAGTTGTTCAGCATCATCCTCTTCGTGGATTCGAGCTAGATTAAACAGTGCATGCGGGGCTAAGAGACTGTCTGGATACGAATCGTATAGTTTTTGGAACATTGCGAGTGCATCTTCTTTTCTTCCCAATTCTTCATACGTAGATGCAAGGTTAAAGAGTATTCTTGGGCTAAGATACGAACTGCTTCGTAGATTGAGTGCATTCTCATAATAGGTCGCTGCCTTCTCTAGGTCTTTCACCGTTGTGTATATAATGGCTACAGACAATGCTGATTTTTGAGCAACGACTTCGTTCGGATAGTTTGCAATAACATCATCAAAACGCTGCACGAGACTATCAATATCTTCTTGCGGTATTGAATCATGTTCTTTATAAAAAGCATATGATTTAGTAAATTCATCGTAGTCATCTTCTATCGCTTCAAATGCTTCCATAGCCTGTACATGCCTTGTGTTTGCCTGCCCTAGTAGTATAGGAAAGAGGATAGCAAAAAGTACCACGCCAATACCAAGTACTATTAATACCACCTTGTATCGTGCAATAAAATTTTCTAGTGTTTCTTTTAGTTGTGTTTGTTGTTGTGTTTGTCGATCCATTCTATTTCCTCAAAATATTGTATTTTTCTATTGTATTTTTCTATAATTTGTAATTTCTATAATTGACTTCTATGATTTCTATGATTTATCTAATACTTCCTCTCGAATATCTTCCCTTGCATCATAATGGAAAGAATTCACACTCATATTATATTTCATGGGTTCTTTTGATGAGCTACTCTCTTTCTTCAGTGCTTGGTTTTTCAAATCATACATTTTCACCAACTTGGACAGATAAGAACGTTGAATGTCCAAAGCCTTGGCTGTCTTTGTATGGTTCCAGTTGTTTTTGAGCAAGAGCCTATTAATATACTGCTTTTTAAATTCCTGCACAGAATTTTGCAATGTCATAACTTTGGCTTCCGAATCATCATCATCCGAAATAAAATTATTTTGAATAGAAAACGTGTGCAAGGACAGGTGTTGTGTTGTAATCGTATCCGTATCACAAGAGAGAACAGCTCTGTCGATGACATTGATCAGCTCAGAAATATTCCGTGGCCATCCATATCGCTTCAATATGTAAAAAACTTTGGGTTCAATTTTTGAAATCAATTTTTTATGTTCAGAAATACTCTTTTTAAAGTAATATTCTGTGAGTGGAGTAATGTCATCGGGTCGTAAACGTAAGGGAGAAAGAAATAGATTCAGGGAGTTCAATTTATAAAATAATTCTTCCTTGAATTTCCCCTGTTCTACGAGTTTTTCTATTCTTGGTAAAGTGGTAGCAATCACCCGTGCATCAATTATTTTTTCCTTCGTTGAAGCATAGGGAAAAAAGGTGTTGTACTGGAGAAAATTAAAGAGTTTTTCTTGAAGATAGATCGAAAGATTCCCTATTTCTTGAAATACGACCGTCCCCTTCTCTGCCTCTTCAATCACACCCGTTACGTTCTTTTTGATACCGAGTTTGTAGTTCTTCTCTGCACCAAAAATATAAATATCTTGGTCCTTCTCTTCTTTCAGATTTATGTTGGCACAGTTGATATATCGTAATGGCCCATTACTTCGCACACTATGTCTATGAATCTGCATGGTTAAATGTGTTTTTCCTGTACCAGGCTCACCATGAATCAGCATTTGTGAGTTCGAATTTGAAATTTTCTTTATGAAATTATATTTTATCTCCATTTCCTTGCTTGCATACACGAAATCAGGAAACTTAAATGCATTGAGCTCTTCCGCGACTACTTTTAGTTGATCTTTAAGAAGATAAATCTTTAAGGCATGTCGAATGGTTCGCTCTGCTTGCTGACAAAATATAAGCAGGATTTGGAAGTCTTCGTTTGTAAAATTCTGGTCGTCTTTTTTATTACATGCTTCGATAACGCCGATAAGATCACCGTTTGCATCAAGCATAGGAAATGCCATCAAGTTTCTTGTTTTAAAGTTAATACGCTCATCTATTCCAGAAAAATGTTCACCAAAGCCGGTGCCTATGTCGTTTACAAGCATCCCCTTCTTTTCACGAGCAACAGAATGCGCGATTCCCTTTCCACTTGGCACTACAAGTCCAATTAACTCGTGTGTGTTTCCCCCACTCGCAAGACGAAAGATAAGATCCTTTGTTTCAGGATCATAGACCAAGAAGGAAGTTGCTTCACAATCAGTAAGCACTTCTATAGCATGGAGTAATCTTTGGAGAACCACTTCAAAATTGTCATAATTCTCGTTTAAGGCTAGATTTACATTTATTAACTGATGTAGTCTATCAACTTTTAAGTTCTTCAGATCATTCATGATTTTACTGGGGAGTGTTATTGATGATATCCCCTATACTCACCTGTACAGAGTTACTATCATCCACGATATGCTTTTCCATCTCTTGTTGGTTTACCATATCTTTCAGAGATTGTAAAGAAAGAAGTAATTTTTGATCACTCTTTTGTATTGATAGAACAGCGGTCTGTATTGTGGCCCCCTTTTTAAACTTACCTCGCACTTCATCATATGAACTATATTCTTTTGGATCAAAGGTTTTGTTCTTGGGGATAAGCCCCTCTATTCCATTTGGAAATTTAACGAATATTCCAAAATCCGTAATCGAACTTATGATTCCTTCCACAGCTTTTCCTTGTACAAAGTAATTACTGTTCCACGGGTTTTCCTCGAGTTGTTTAATGCCCAAATTTATTTGGTGGTGCTCTTTGTCGTGTGATATAACGACACATTCAACAGATTCACCTTGTTTCTGGTGAGTGTAATTCTTTTTGTTCCAAGAATAATCTTCACGAGAAATAAATCCACGATAGCCCTCTTCAAATTCAAGGAGAAGTCCGTTTTGCACGATTCGTTTAATAGGTAATGTGATTTTAAAGCCAACGGGATACAGAGAGCTTACAGTGTCCCACGGGTTTTTCTGTGCTTGTTTTAGCCCAAGAGAGAGTCGTTGCTTCTCTTTGTCGATGGAAAGTATCTTGCACTGTACCATGCTACCCAACTGAAGTACTTCCTTCGGGTGTTGGACATGCTTTATCCAAGACATCTCTGATACATGTATAAGCCCTTCTATCTCCTGATCAATAGAAATAAAGGCTCCATAGGGAAGAATTTTTATCACTTCTCCAGATGCCACGCTACCGACCTTGTATTGTGCTTCTATGTTGTCCCAAGGATTTTCTTGCAACGCTTTCAGGGAAAGACTTATCTTCTTTTCGTTTGGATCTATTTTGATGATCTTAAAGTCATATTCTTCGTTTTTCTTGACAACTTCCGTAGGTCGAATGCTTCTTCTCCAACTTATATCAGAAATGTGGAGCAAGGCATCAAAGCCTCCTAAATCAATAAAAACACCAAAGGACGTGAAGGTTTTTGCAATTCCTCGTATGATATCGCCTTCTTTGTGTTCCGCAAGAAACGCATCTTTTAGCTTTTCATTGCTTTCAATAAGAAGTTTTCTTCGTGAAAGTATTGGTTGCAATTTTTTATTCCGAAACAACTCGAGTATCAAGAATTCGAATTCTTTTCCTACATAAAATGCACATTCTTTTTCGTTGATTCGATGGGAATCCATTTGAGATATATGGACAAAGCCTCGTACATAATTCGATATCTCGACACTAAATCCATTGGGTATGATTTCTTTTACGGTTGCTTTTATGGATTGATTATTACGATATGCATCTTGCAACGCGTTCATTGAGTTGAGCTGTACTGATTTTGTAAACGAAATAGTGAGATTATCTGTATTGTTTTTTATGACATAGACTTGAAACGTATTTCCCACTTCAGGGGTGATACGAGATTCTTGAAATTCATTTATCGATATTCTCCCTTCTGTCTTTAGACCAAGGTCGAGAAAAACATCATCTTCTGTTATTTTGACAACAGTACCATTAATGATGTCTCCATGATGAATCGCATTTACATTTAACAGTTGCTTAAAACTGTCATCTATCATCTCATCAAAATTGTTAGGGATATCTAAATCAATGACGTTGTTTGTGTGTGTATTACTTTTCATTGCAATTTTCTAGTTTAGTATACAAAATTTTTAAAATTTGTTCAAGAGTGTATTTTGTAGAATTAAGATAAATTGAATCAGAATTAAGCTTCAAACTATACTTTCCTTTATTTCTATCTTGGAAATCTCTCTTTCGCAATTGATCTCGTATTTCTGTATACTTTTGTTTATTTTCAATGCTTCCATGATACTGCTCGTATCTTCGTTTTGCCCGCACTTCAACGCTTGCATCAAGATAGATTTTAAGCGTAGCCTCAGGATAAATCTGTGTTCCTGCATCCCTTCCCTCTATCACCCATCTTCCTTTCTGAACACAGTTTCGAACCTGTGTTCGAATGGCCTCTCGTAAGGGAACGTAGTGAGAAACGAGAGATACATTGGCATCTATGACCTGGTTAAAGAGCAACGATCGTTCTATTCCATGACACGCACGAGCAAATATCTCTCGAGTCTTTGAAAAGCGAAGGGCATTGTCTTTCCAATAGGTAAAAGGAATGTATTCGGCTATGATCTCCTCGAGTATGTCTGTAATGCTGTCAAGAGAGTTTAGAGGAAGCTCGCTTCCTGTTTTTGCATGAACTATGTAGGTACTTGCCCGATAAAACGCTCCGGTATTCATGCTCTGAAAAGACATTTTTTCCTGTAAAGCACGAGTGACGGTGCTTTTGCCCGAAGCCATGGGCCCATCAATAGTGACAACAAAATCACGATTCATTGTGCATGCTACTCCTCTGTTTTTGTTGTATGTAGCTGATGTAACATTTCTATTTCTTCTTTTTCAAGGGTTCGTGTTTCAGCCACCGCCAACTCTCCTAATTGGATTCCCGCAAAACTCGTACGAATCAACTTCACGATAGGCAGAGAAAACTCTTCAAAGACCTTTCGTATTTCCTTGTTTTTCCCCTCGTGTAACTGCAGCTCCACAGAATAATGATCAAGCAGTGTAAAACTATCAAGCGTGTACGTCACGGACTCTATGCTTATACCCTGCTTCCATGTCCTGAGCAAATGAAGCGGAATTTTCCTTGTCGATTTTACATAGTACGTTTTGGGGATTTCAAATTTTGGATGGGTAAGAACATAGGCAAGTTCCCCATCGTTGCAAAAAAGAAGGAGTCCAGAAGAAAGATAGTCAAGTCGACCTATCGAGAACAAATGACCTTTATACAGAGGATCTAAGAACGAACGAGCTGTTTTTCTCATTGCATGTTCTTTTTGTGTTTTGTTACTTGACTCGACTTTTACCGGCTTGTGAAAGGCAAAGTAGCTATGGTCTTGTATGATCTCACATTTTTTGTTCTGGTAGAGGACAACATCGACGTTGCTATCTATTTTGCATGCGGTTTCGGTGCAAATTTGTCCATTCACTCGTATTTTACGCTCTTTTATATAAAGTTTTGCATTTCTTCGGGAAGAAACACCAGATCGAGAAAGAAAGCTGTCTAGGCGATGAACACTCATTCGTCTGTTCGAATCTCTTCAAACAAGGGTTTGTCTTTATTGCGAAGCTTGGGCAAATCATCGATGCTGTTCATGCCAAGAAGATACAAAAAGCGCGGGCTCGTTCCAAACTGATAGGGTGAACTAGGAACAGCTTTCTTTCCGAGCACCTTGATGAGTTCTTTTTCGAGAAGCGTTCCTACCGCATTGTTGGAATTTACTCCTCGTATCGAATTGATTTCTGCTCTTGTAATGGGTTGCGAATAGGCAATAATGGCAAGAACCTCGAGCAATACTTTGGAAAGTGCTTCCTGTCTTTTCTCTCCGTACATCGAAGCAAGGTCTTTTATTTTTTCTTGTTGCAAGGTAAGAAGTATTTTTCCCCTATTCTCCCTTATGTGAAAAACATGTTTGTTTAACTGAAAACTCTCGTTCAGCGTTTCAATACTTTGTTCAAGTTGTTTGGGCGTACAAGAAAGTTTTTCGCACAAGTCATCCTTTTGTACATATTTGTTTTCTAAAAAGAGTATGGCCTCAACCTTTCGTGCGAGTGCAATACGTGCTGTTGTTGCTTTCATTTCTGACCTCTCTTAAACAAATGAATAATACCGTAATGTTCTTTTTGCACTGCCGTGATCACCTGTCTGCGAAGTAATTCTAACACTGCAAGCAAACTACAAACCAAGGACATGACTCCCCCACCTCGAAACAAATCGCGAAACGTACATTGCGCCTCTTTTTCTAGCAATTCATACAACAAGGTGATCTTCTCGTTTATGCTGACTTTCTCGTCCAAGTGAATAACATGTTGGGGAACACGCATTCGCCGCCGTATCTGTACGAAGGTCTTGAAAAGAAGTGTTTTGTTTGTCTTCTTCCAATCGATTTCGTGCTCGCTTTGTATGGGGAAGCTCTGAAAATCATTGCGAACGAGTAGAGACGAGTTTTCTCCCATTCTTTCGTCCAGCAACTGTGACAGCTTTCTAAACTTTTGATACTGAATAAGTTTCTCCACGAGCTCCGTTCTTGGATCCTCTATATCGTCTTGCATGTCGGCATCTTCCTCGCTAACAGGAAGCAGTATCCTTGATTTGATGTACAAAAGGAGTGTCGCCATACTGTAGAAGGACGTAAGATCTTCAAGATCGATGGCAGTCTCTCTCTTCAAATATTCAAGGTAGGACTCTGTTATCTCCGTAATAGGAATATCATAAATGTTTAGCTTCTTTTTCTGTACTAGGAAGAGAAGTAAATCAAGCGGTCCTTCGAAACTTTGGAGTGAGACATGGAGTGCATGCGACTCCTTGCCTTCAGGGCTTTCGGCTTTTTCAACGAGATCATTTTTTTCAACGAGATTGTGGTCTTTGTGCATATTACTACTATGTTTGCCTTTTTTGCCTTGCATAAAAAACGGGGTCTATCGCATAGTACCGCTACTGCGGCACTATTTCAGTACTACTGCGGTAGTGCTTCCTTCTGAGAGGTCTCCTTTGCTAAGGGTTCCTTCGATTCTGCGACAGCACTCGGTCTTGCTGCTACGGCAGCACCCGCCGAAGGCGTTACGGCGGCACTCGCCGCGACACTAGCCGCGCCAGCACTCGCCGCGACACTAGCCGAACTACCCGAGCCAGCACCAGCACTAGCCGCGCCAGAACTACCCGCAGCCGAACCAGCCGCCGCCTCTTCCTTGGCCGCTCCTTTTTTGCCTTCCTTTTCTTTTTCGAACATTTTTTCTCTCACCTTTTTCAGCAACATATCACGAACCTTGAGATTATCAAGAAGATATTGAATAACGTTCTCCTTTCCCTGCCCTAGTTTCTCGTCGTTCAGAGAATACCAGCTGCCTGTTTTTTGAATAAGATCAAACTCTGTCGCCATTTCCAAGATGTTTTCTTCTTGCGAAATACCTTTTCCATAGTAAATTGCAAAATCCACCACCTTAAAAGGAGGAGCAACCTTGTTCTTTACCACTTTTACCTTCACTTTGTTGCCTATAAAATTGTCCGTTCCCGAAGAAATCCTATCCACTCGTCGAATGTCTAAGCGTATCGATGCGTAGAACTTCAAGGCATTTCCCCCACTCGTGGTCTCTGGGCTTCCGTACATAACTCCTATTTTCATTCGAATCTGGTTAATAAAAATAAGACAGCAGGATGTTTTGCTCAGGATTCCGGTAAGTTTACGCAGAGCCTGACTCATAAGTCGAGCCTGTGTTCCCACCGAGGCATCTCCCATAAGACCCGCTATTTCTGCCTTGGGCGTCAATGCAGCGACAGAGTCAATAACAATGATGTCCGTGGCTCCCGATCGCACTAATTGCTCTGTGATTTCCAGTGCCTGCTCGCCATTATCCGGCTGAGAAAGCCAGAGATTGTCGATGTCTACGCCAAGGTTCTTCGCATATGTTGGATCTAGGGCATGTTCTGCGTCTATAAATGCAGCAGTACCGCCTAGTTTTTGTGCTTCCGCGATAGCATGTAAGGCGAGTGTCGTCTTTCCTGTGGATTCTGGGCCATAAATCTCGATAACACGACCTCTAGGGTATCCACCCACACCGAGGGCACGGTCTAGTTTCATTGAACCCGAAGGTATACAACGAAGCCCTTCGTGTACAGCCGTTGATGATCCTAGTTGGATAAGGGACCCTTTTCCAAACTGTTTTTCTATGAGTTGTCTTGCAGACTCAAAAGCCTTGTTTTTCTCACTTGGTTTTACTTCGGTGATTTCCTGTTTTTTATCCATAGATACTCCTTTAAATTTTCTACTTTTAATAGTATACTATTTTTAGAATGAATTCACTTCAAATACTGTCCACTCGATCTAACGAAGAATATGCACAGTCCGTGTTCGAAGAGCTTTGTTTGTTCCCAGAGTTTTATGCAAGAGGGTATTCTAATATTAAACCGTACTGCATAGACATCATGACCTTCGCCGATGGAGAGATGGAAGCAAATGTAGCATTGACCACACGTGGCAACGATATTTTTCTCTTTAGCAGTTCTGGTCGATCGTCCATAGAAAAAAACCCAGCAAACGCAAAAATCGAACTCTATAACACCATCGATGCAATTCGAAGAGGCGATCCAAAGCGAATCATCCTTTTTGAGCCCTACTGTTCTCCCGCACGTTCGGACAGAGCCATGGGACGAAGTAGCGTGGCCCTTTGGATACACTTTAAGATATTGGTCGGACTCGGGGTAAACTACATCCTTACCTACCAGCTTCATTCAGACAAGAGCAAAACCATTATTGACCCCACCCAATGTTCCATCGAAGATATCCCCGCAACCTTGCAACTCATGGAATATATCGCAACAAATCACATCGAAAGCCTCGAGTATTTTAATAATCATGTGCATGACAACTGGCTTTTCTGTTCTGTTGATGCGGGCGGAGAAAAAATGGCCCGAGATTTTGCAAAGACCTTTCATACGGGAGTTATTACTTCGTACAAATATAGAAATTACACGACCGCAAATACAGTCGAATCCGTAAAAATACTTACCGCCAACCCAATTGGTGGCAAAGAAATCTGGATCGTAGACGACATGATAGACACAGGAAATTCTGTAGAAGCCTTGCTTCTCTCGCTCAAGAAGAAGAAGGTAAAATCAGTAAATATAGCGATTGTGCACCCTGTTTTTTCCCCTCCCGCCCTCAATAAACTCCAAAAATTGCATAAAAAACGCATGTTTGACAATATCTTGGTCTTGGACACCATACAGCATGACAAAAACTACAAGAAAAACTATCCCTTCATCAAGACCGTAAGTTCTCGTCAGCTTTCTGCACAGATAGTGATGAGGGTGCACGAAGGAAAGAGCCTCTCTCCTTTCTTTGAACCTTTTGACATTGAAAAGTTCCTCGAAAACCTCCCCTACAAGAACGCGTTCTAGACTGCTTTATTTTCTAGACTGCTTTATTTCTGTGTAGGAACATCAAGAATAAGATTGACCGGACCATCCGCACAAGAACGCACGTGCATTTCTGCTCCAAAGACCCCCGACTCCGTTTTGATGCAACCCTTGCAGTGCTGAACGAGTTTCTCAAACAAGATCTTCGCATCTTCAAACGAGATTCCTGGGGAAAAATTTGGTCGCGTTCCCTTGCGCAGGTCGGCAAACAGGGTAAAGTTGGGGACAAGCAAGAGAGACGCCCCCACATCAAGCATGCTCTGAGCGAACTTTCCGTTCTCGTCACAAAACACGCGCAAAGAAACAAGCTTTCTACACAGCCATGTGATTTCCTTCTCTGTGTCCAAGGTCTGAAAACACACGTAAACGAGCAGGCCATGTGAAATACAGGCTACGTCTTTGTCATTGACAGAGAGTCTGGCGTCGCGTACTCGTTGTAAAATAGCTCTCATTGTTACGGCAAAATCACGGTATTACGGCAAGATATAGCGAAACTCTATCGCATAAAGCAATATATTGGATTCGGGGTTCACAAAATCAGCAAGCGAGTCTATGGAAGCCTCGTTGTACTTTACAAAGGCAAGGAGCTCTACCTCGTTCCCATCTTGCAGTTTTAACTCTGGCGTAAAATACACGGGAATCACGGCTTGCAAGGTCTTGTTCTGGGCATAAAAATCGAGTAAAAAATCAGCCCGCAAGACCTCGGCATACCCTGCAAACGTTTGGGAAATTTTTTCTAAGCCTAGGGTGTTATTTCGGTCCAAGCGCTGAACCCTACTCACTGTCCCCTTCCATTTTACCAAAACGTTATGGAACTTCCACAGCTCTGCCTTCATCTCGTCAAAAAGAAACCAACGCAGGTCAGAAAGAAAGGATTGCTTTGTCAGATTTTGCTGTATTACATAGACCCGTTGCTTGTCTTCTATGCTTGCATCCGAATTAAGTATGCTATTTATCAAGACTCGTGACTCGTTTTCTTTAAAACGGATAAAGTTCCCTTCTATGTCCGAAATAATGGAACGCACTTTCTTTGGATCAAGCGATATTTTAACAGGAAACTGCAATATTTCCTGAAGTGCATGGTCTGTGATCTCGTTTTCCGTAGCCCTTGTGCTTGCATCGTTTATCTTGATTGTTTCCAGCAATTTTGTCCTTTCGTTTTCGGGTTTCAGAATACTCGTTACCCTTTGATAGAGAACCGGATAGAAAGGAATCAACAATGCCACAGGCACAAGAAGAAGACCCACAAGAAGTAGTTTTATTTTGAATTTCTGCTTTATTCTTTCGGGGACAAATGGAGGGAGCAAGTTCTTTTTGTAGGGGTTCTTGCTAAGCAAGGACAGGTTTTCACGTTTCAAATTCTTGAGATACGAAAAGGCTTTCAGCACGTGTTTGTTTTTCTCGTCTACTTCGAGAACTCCCATCCATTGCTTTATCGCCAACTCCACTTTCATGCTTTTTAGATGAATGCAGGCCAGGTATAGCTTGCAAAGAACGTCGTTCTCGTTGTACTCGAGAGCATTCCGAAACGATCGGTATGCCTTGTCGATGTTCACAAGCTTAAAATACGTAATGCCTTCCAAGATATGGAAGTAATAGGTGCTTTGAGAATCCACAGGAAGTTCTTCTAACTTCGCAAGCGCATCCCTAAAGCGTGAATAATAGATATCTTGTTCTATCTCATAAAACGTGCTGTTTCTCATCGTCTATGCTAAACGTTTCTTCAGTTTGTTCAAGTAGGATTTTTTGTCCTCTTGGGAAAAGAAGGATGTCCCCATGACAGCCCAGTCCACTCCCCTTTCAGAAAGAAGCCGAATATTCTCGTCGTTGATTCCTCCATCGACAGAGAGAAGAAACCCAAGGTTCTTTTCTTTTCTTTTCTGATCAAGAGATCTCAGTTTTTCTTCGGTTTGAGGAATAAAAGACTGACCTCCAAAACCGGGGTCTACGCTCATGACGAGCACCAGGTCAACAATGTCTAGGATTGCTTCCACGGCAGAAACAGGAGTTTGTGGATTTAAAGCAATGCCTGCCTTCATGCCTAGATTGCGAATTGCTTGCAGGGTACGAAACGAATACTTTTCTGCCTCTATATGAAACGTACACATGTCTGCCCCAGCTTTCGCAAAGTCATCTATATACGTGCCAGGATGATCTACCATAAGATGTACATCAATGAATTGCTTGGTATGCTTACGAATATCGGCAACGAATTTAGGGCCAAAGGTAAGTACGGGGACAAAGGACCCATCCATCACATCAAAATGCAGATGGCTAATACCTAAAGATTGGGTTAGTTCTATCTCTTTTCTTAGTTTGCTCCAGTCCGATGCTAGTACCGAGGGAAGTATTTTCATGTTACACTCATAATAGCACTTCTTTGTACTAATAACAATAAACATAAATCCATGGTTTTTTTAAAAATATAGCTGTTCAACAATTCGACTTATGCTATAATGAATCCAGTGTTTAAAAAGGGAGCTTCTTCAATTATTACAGAAATCAAGAACGTAAACTCTCCACTTGCACATGCTTCAGAACAGCAAGTTGAAATAAACAACCTGCTTGCCGATGCTTATGCTGCTTTGTGGGAAGATGATCTTGAACTTGCAGGAAGCATCATCACACATGCTCGCGTCCAAGACGAGATGAATCCAGAAGTGAAATTCGTTGAGATCTTACTCGAACGTTGGCGAATCACCCTCCATGAAGAGTTGCCTAAGATACAATCTCCTGAGGAGCAAGGAAATCTTATCATTTCAAAATGTCAATCACTACGAGATGATTTCAAAATCCATAACAAAGACAGCCAGCAGATAAGTTCTAAATCAAGGGATGCCATACAGCACTTCCTCGCAAGCATAGCGAAAAAAAAATACTACGAAGAAATGCGTCAGAATCCTAGCAAAAGGAACAACCTAGCCTTTCGCATCAAACTCATGCACACCTATAAGCTGTGCTTTGAATACGAAAGAGCCATCAAGATTTTATCTGCAAGTCTTGGGCAGGCAGACCCGGCACACCATTCGTACATATATGCGCATATTGCGGATTGCTTTTCTGAAAGCGAAAACCAAGTTCAAGCAAAAGTCTTCTTTAAGCATGCATTCTTTATAGATCCATCGAGTATCCCCTGCTATGAACTACAATCTCCGATGATTCATGACATACTGCATATCATACAACGAGAACACCGCTATCCTCCGCAGTACTTTAACGAGTGGATTCCCATTTATGGCTATATTACTCGTTACTTTGACATAAAACACAAGTTATCTCCTATTGAAACAGAAAATACAAAGCAGGAAATCAATAGCTACGAGATCAAACTCAACGATGTACGTCTTTTAGGAAAAGATGACTCTGCGGTTCTTATCCCGCGTCTTCTGAGCAAGTTCTTTCTCCTGCTTGACCACTATTCGCTTTCGGAAAAACTTCATCATAAACAAGATGAAATAGCAAATAAGATACGCGAATATGACTCCTATATCTTCTCTTTGTACGAGGAAAACCATAACAAACACAGCTAAACTCTGGTGTTTTCGTTCGTTTATTCGTTTTATGTATATTCCATATTTGCATTTTATTTCAATTTCCCCTATACTATACATAGTGCATAGGGCACAGGGGGACCTAGTTAGTGAAAGATAGAACAGAAGACTCAATGAAAGAAATACTCGAAAAAATATATCAAGAACAGTGGACTCGCGCCTCGTACGACTCTTTTTCTACAAATAGCTTTAAGGAAATCGATGCTCTCATTGAAAACATAAATTCAGAGCAACAAAAAGAAATCCTACAGTTCTGTGAAGAACAGCTTGAAAAGAACAAACAGAGTATCAATGCGCTCTATATCGCAGGAAATCTTCTGTTTCAGCAAAATTCCATTAATGACGAATATATTTTCAGATTGATCGATCTCTTTTTTGAAAACAACAAGCTCAACGTCGTGGAATATCTTTGTAAAAAACTTTTGCAAACAAAGAATAATCTCAAAGCCTTGCGAAAGCTTGAAGAAGTGTATCGAGCAAACGAAATGAGTAAAGAACTTGTTGAGGTTTGGGAAAAAATAGTGCTCGAAGACTTTGAAGAGGCAGACATATTGTATAAACTTGCCCTCTATAAGATCGCTCATGATGAACCTGAAAACGGTATCTTGGATCTCCGGAAATCAATAAACCGATATCTGTATCAAAGAAATTCCACACAGATACGAGAGATATGGAAGATTCTGCTCGAAAAGGACATAGCAAACGTGAATCTCTTTTTGAGCTACATCTCAAAAGTAGAAACTTCCGTTGGTATTGACCTTGCCGAAGAGCTGTACGTATCCTTGCTAAACGCAATCCCAAAAGATTCTCGGACAGACATTAAAATCGACATCTTAAAAAACCTACTCAAAATAAAATCCGAAAACACACAGTATCGAGAACAGCTTGTTCAACAGTATCAAAAAAAGTACGAAAAGCATGAAAAAATAGGTGACTTTATACGGATGACAAATCTTACTCAAACATGGAGAAACGTGCATGAAGCAATCTCCGATTTTGAGAAGCATGTTTCTTTCTTTCCAAACAACTTTGTGTACCATAACAAATGGGGCATAGGTAAAATAAAAGAGACTACTCACCTATCTCTCGTAATCGATTTTTCTAAGAAGCGAAACCATATGATGGACATTGCCATGGCTGTTGTCTCTTTAGAGGTTCTTCCTAAAAATCATTTCTGGATTATCAGAAGTGCCCTCACCCACGAGAACCTTCGAAAAAAAGTAATAGAATCACCAGAGTGGACTCTAAAATGCATCTTAAAAAGCCATGGATCTTCAGACATGAAGGAAATCAAAAGCGAATTGGTGCCCGACATACTCAGTAACCAAGAATGGACAAACTGGAGCATCAAAGCAAGAAAAATTCTTAACTCGAACCATAAGTTTGCCATCGTCTCGAACAAGATAGACCACTATACCTATTCTGAAGTTTCCGTAAGCCCCATAGAAAAACTGTACAAACTACTTCAAATAGAAGAGAAATTTATCGGAAAGATAAAATTCTTTCGAAAAGCATTTCGCACACTCAAGACAGAGGCAGAAACAAATTCACTTGATTATTTTTGGCTCATGTTTGACTACTTCTATTCGTACATACAGAATCAAAACAATGCTCTTGATGAGAACTACGTGTACGCCCTCTTTGTCTGTGAAGAAGCACTGAAATATATCCCCAAACATGCACGAGAGATAGATCTTCCCATGGAAAAGATAATACAGGACTTTGAACTCGAAGATTTTCGTAATATCTTAAAGAAACTAAAGATATCTGATTACCGACTCCTTCTCTTTCATAAAATTCGTCAACATAAAGAGGACTGGAAAGAACTCTATCAATTCCTCTTTCCCTATTATCCAAACGAAGATATCATCAGCGAACTAGAACAGGACAATGATCACGAACTCTTAGAAAAGATTTTTCTCTATGTCTATACCAATCCCACGAAATTCCGTGAAGCAACGATTTGGTTTACCATATCGTTGAAAAAACGAGAATGGTTGGAGAAAATCACTAATAATACACGGATTTTTTCTAATCTTATTCGTATTTCCATCGGGATAGTTCGGGACATTGCAAACAAGCAAAACGTACCGAAGAACAAAAGAAACCTTGCCGTTATTCAAGACTTTCTTTTTCTTCCAGAAAACTTACCAGCAGCAACAGATTCGTTCAATCAGCAAGAACTCCAATACATATATTCCCTCCTCAGCCAACTCAACGACATCATACCCAACAAGATTCTGCGTATACGCGAACAAATCCTCGTACGTTTTCCTAACTTTGAATTTAACGATCAATTTAACATCGAGGAGACAAATACATCCGGGTTTCTTACTACCGATCGCTTGTTTCGAGAGAAGCAAAAAGAACTATCTCACATATACGATACCGATATTCCTGCAAACAGCAAGGAAATAGAAACAGCGCGAGCCTTTGGAGACCTTAAGGAAAATGCAGAGTACAAGGCTGCACTAGAACAGCAAGAAGGCTTGAACAGTCGTGTTGGTCAACTCAAACAAGAAATCGAACAGGCAAGAATTTTTAACTTTGAAAACGTGAACACCTCTTCTGTAAGTTTTGGCACTAAGGTCACCCTAGAAGAACACACAGAAGAAGGAAAAAACAAGAAAAGTGAATTCACCATACTGGGTCCGTGGGAATCTAATCCAGAAGAAGGAATCATCTCCTACCTCTCGCCCTTTGGTCAAAAACTATATAAGCAGAAGATTCAAGAGACTTGTGAATTCTTGATCAACAACAAAAAGCGTTCCATAAAAATCCTAAACATACAGGCCATAGACGAAAAACGCTACGCGTAGCGCAAGACTATAGCGTAGCGCAAGACTATAGCGTAGCGCAAGACTATAGCGTAGCGCAAGACTATAGCGTAGCGCAAGACTATAGCGTAGCGCAAAACTATAGCGTAGCGCAAGACTATCGTTTCCTTAATAGCTCTACGATTCTTCTTGCGTGCAAGCGAGTCTTTGCAGATTTAGACTTGTCGCGAGATATCCCAAGCACGTATCCTGAAAGTTCGTATAATCTATTCTTGGCGATAATGTTTAATGCATGGTACACGACTTCTGAATCTTTGCTTGTTATAAGTGTTTCTGCAAGAGAGGCTAGTGAAGCATCTTTGTAGCCAGCAGCAAGCTCGGCTATGGAACGTAGCAAAAACGATATGTCTTTTTCCTTGTATTTCTCGATCAGCTTCGCTAGCACCGAGATCGTGTCTATACGATCTTTTTCTCGAAACGCAAGCGTTAGCACGGTCCTATTATCTGTGGTAAGGTTTTGAATCTCTGATAAGCGCTGAAGTAGATAGACCCTTCCTTCGTCTGTACTCGATAAAGATACGTACTTTTCTAGGGCTAGCTTTCTTACCTCTTTTGAGGGATCATCGTTAATGATGTAGACAAAAAATTCGAGCGAGTCAAAAAGGGCAGGATTGCTGTCTATCTGTGCTGCCGCAGCTTCTATACATGCTTGACGAACCTCTTCCTCAGAGTCACGCAAACCTTCTAACAACCAGTTTTTTAGAGCAACTTGATCTGCAAAAAAGTTCGTTTGCTTTATGTTTTGAACAAAGCTACACACTGATTGTCGTATTTTTGTCTGAGTATCAGATCGGAGTAGCTCCAACAAGTCAAGTATTTCTTTCTTTATGGTTTCGCTTGGGTACATCTCGTAGTATGCAAGGGATCGCAATGCCACAATTCTAAGAGAGGCAGAAAGCGCATCGTTTTTTGCAACCTTCAAAATAAAGTCTAAGCTCGTATATGCTTGAATCTTTGCAAGTGTTTCTATAAGTTTTTCTCGTATTATCTGTACCGTGCCCGCATCGTATCGTGACCTCAGTACCGATGAAAATTTTTGTACGGGAACGACAATATCTCCGGTCCCCTCCGCTGCTTCTTGTATCTCATCTTGTAGCAAAATAGAATCACTGTACTGTACAATGTCCTCTTTAAAAAGTACGTTTTCTTCTATTTCTTTCTGGTACGGAATGTCAAGTTCCGTGTAGATAAGCGGGAGCAATTCTAAAGACGCGAGCACCATCCCGATGTTCTCTGTTATCAATATTTTTTCTATGCTCGCTAGTATTTCAGACTTGTCTTCTTCGCTCAGTTTTTCATGTATGTCCTTCATGTAAAAGAAGACGTATTGTATGGTTCTTACTGACCAGTTATTTGCGTCGTTCAGTATTTTTTTTGCAAACGGAACCCCATCCTCTAAGAGAAAATGACGAAGGTACTGCAAGCCCTCGATTATTACATCATTACTCTTGCTATACTCGATTCGTTCTAGGACACGAGAAGTATAATCTGTAAAATCTAGTTCTATAAGGGTTGTAATAGCGTCCTTTACGACTGCATCCACGCCATATTGCAAGTCCTTAGAAATTTTTTCTAGTAAGTCTCCGTCTTTCTGCGCTCCCTGCGCTTCCTGTGCAAACGACAGGCTTGCGTACGTAAGAAAGAGCATTACCAATATTATTTGCTGAATCTTTTTCATGCTTTATTCTTCTTCTTGAATACCCCTATTATATCTATTTTAACCGATTTAGACCCAAGCAAGAGCAAGCCAAAGGCAAGAGCTGTGATTATTACAAAGCGTATTATGTTGGGAAAACTCGGCCCCGAGAACCACAGCTCGCTTGTTGCAGACGAGAGCAGCACAGAGAACACCGTCAGAGGCAAGCAGGCTATAAGAACTCGTAAGAGATAGCGTGCTGCCTTTCCTATTTGAATGAATTTCCTTAGGCTAAGATACATAAACGGAAGAACCAAAAACAACGAGATGCTATATGCATAGCTTACCCCCACTATTCTTAAATTCGTTCTTATAAGAATCAGAGTCAGGATCAAATCGATTCCACAAAACAATAGGGTATACAAGAGCACAGTGCGATGACGATGGATTGCATAGAGTGCTTTCTGAAAGAAAAGATAGAGTGCTGTCATCGGAATTCCTATGGCATATCCACGAAGTATTTGTGCAATAAGAAAGGCAGCCTCTGAATCGAGTGCCCCTCGTTGTAGCGCTATTGCCACACCAGCATGTGAAAAAAAGAAGAAGAGTATGCTTATGGGAATACTGCTGATACTTAGATTATTAAACGTATTGAGCATGCAAGATTTAAACTGAGTTATGTCTTTTTTTTCAAAAAACTGCACGAGATATACAAAGGCAACAGAGTTAATGGCATTGATGAATACGCCTATGGGCAACTGGAAAAAAACGAGTGCATAGGCAAAGGAAGAACTAGAACCTACTTCTAGCGTGCTCGAGAGGTAGAATAGAATTTGCTGGTTTATGACCACCACTACGATAGCTAAGACAGAGGGAAGATAGCGTTTGATAACTATGCGCATCTCTGGGCTTAAGCGGAACGTAGGTCGTGGAAGCACGTGGTATTTTAACGAGGATAGAGAGAGAGACAAGACGAGGCATTGGATAAAAACCCCGAGTACCAGTCCGATTGCAACCGCATAAATGCCCAGTGAACGGTGAAAGAAGAAAACAAACGCTATCACCGACAGCGAATGAAAGACCGGAGACAGGGCTACCAATGCAAATTTTTTATGCGATTGAAGTAATCCTGAAAAGACAACATTAATGGTAATAAAAAACAAAAATAGAACAAGTATCGAAAGGAGTTTAGACGCTACTGTTCCTTCTTCGGGCGTGCTCCACTGAAACAAGAGACGTGTAAGCACAGAAGCATTCAGAAACAGCAATATACTGCAAAGCAAGGATGTGAGCCCCACATACCACAATAACTCAGAAAAAAACCGTTGTGAAGTAATTGAAGACTTCTGAATGTCTTTGATGCTTGTTCCAAAAACAGACATGTAGGCATTGCTCAGCCCTCCTTCTGCAAAAATCTTACGCAGATTGTTTGGAACGCTCATGACAAGGTTAAGAATATCTGCACTGCTCGAAGTACCAAAGAAGGCACTGATGACAAGGATACGAAACAGACCAAAAACACGAGAAACGATGGTCAACAAGGCCACGAGAACGGATGTTTTGTTTTGCTGTGTGTTGCTAATCAATGGACTTTCTTATGGGCAACGCAGCAATAGGTTGGTATATAACGATAACCAAGGCAAGGGATGAAAAGAAGCTCAACCATGCTCCAAGCAAGGGAGGTATAACTCCTCGAACGGCTAAAATGTTTCCTATAAGATCGGTCACGTAGTACAATATGGACACGACTATGGCAGAGAGCAGACTCATCAAGAGCGCATTCTTCTTGAACAGGTTTCCAGACAAACAGCCTAAGATCATAACGATAAATGGGCTCAGTGCAAACGGAATACGTGAGTAGACATCGGTAAGAAGGTTTCTTACGTTGACACCCTGACTTCGCAGATCGTTTAGATATTGCAAGGCATCATAAAAACGTAATTCATCGACCGTGTTTATCACCTTTCTAAAGAAGCGAGGGTTTGCATTGATACGTTCATTCGTATATGTTTTCTTTCTTTCAAGACCTATTTCCTTGTTTTCAGAATCATAGGCATACACGTTTACATCCTCTAAGACCCATGTTGTCTCGTTCCATTTAGCCCGTTTTGCATCTATTCGCATCTCTAATACATTATCGTCATTACTAAGAACAACAATGAGATCATTTAACTGTGTTTTTGAATCATCGTAGAACTCAGCGTAGTAGATAATCTTTCCTGCAAACTGTATAAGCGAAACCTGCGTGTTGCTTTTCTCTATGTTCTGGTTTAGCAAGGTTCGCTTCATTTCGTTCTTCTGTTTGAGAGAATCAATTGCAAGCTCTTCGTGAAAGAAAAAAAGAGCGACACTCAATCCAACGCTGAGTATTATCAGAAGCCATACGAATCGCAAGAGTGAAACACCCGAGGTATAAAGCGCAATGAGTTCGTTGTTAAAGTTAAATTCTCCTAGCGTAAAGCTGATGGAAAACAAGATGGATAGCGGTAGCGCATAGATCATACAGGTAGGAAGAAACAATAATTGTACCTGGAAAATACTACTCAAGGGAGTGTTTAGCAAAAGATAGCGCACCAAGTCGTTGACAAGATCTATTGTCTCAAAGAAAAGCGTGAACATGATAAAGGAAATGAGCAAGGAAGGCAGTGTTCTGCGAAACAAGTAGCGATGGATAAGTATCATTTAATGTCGCCTCTTTATGTATGCAAGAAGGATACTAACAAGAAAAATAATAATCAAAGGATACCAAATAACCAATGCAGCAGAGATATTGTTCGTCATGCCTACGGTTTGGTTCAAGATACTGATGATCCAATAGATAAACGAGATACAAATACCCATACCAAATCCTATGGTTCGTCCACTGCGCTTCGCAAATAATCCAAGAGGAAAGGCAAGACAAACGAAGAGAAAGAGTATTATTGGTTCAGATAATTTTTTATGAAAGAGTACCGAATGCACCTGGTATGCCCTGTTAAAGTATTTGTTTTTGAAAATACTAAAATACTGGAGGAGATGGGAGCGGTTCTCGTTGTTCTGAACATCGCTTAGCTGTGTGTCTAGTTCATAACGAACACTCGCCAGTGCATAATTTTGTGAAATAGTTTGCAAGGTCGACTCCAACCTCTCGGTTAGCCTTGAACGAAAGGGAGTGATGTTTTTTACTTGCTCGTTGTCTATGTACTTCTTAAGGTCCGTAATACTCTTTTGTGACACGGTTATTGATTGCACTTCCGTACTCAGATCCTTTACCAGGAGGTTGTATTTTAGCTTCTGTGCTTGAAAGTAGCTGTATTCTTGTGGCTTTTCTTCCCTACTCACACTCAGCACATCATCTAGCTGCAATGAGATCACGCCTTTTCGTGCGTCACCAACAAGGGTTCCCGAATCGGCAGAGATGACCCTGCTATTTCCATCGTTATCCTGATCAATAATCACCAAGCCATCGATGCCATCATCAGTAAGTTTTTTTGTAACAATGACATTGTCCTGGTAGCGCTTAACCGAGTTTTCTTCCAACTCTAACTGTGGCAAGACAAAAAGCAGCTTCCGATATTGCTTCGATGCCTGTATGCTTCCCCAGGGGAGCACGACTTCGTTCATAAAGAAAGAAAATACCATGATGATGATGGCAAAAAACAAATATGGAAAAAACGAACGAAAGGAAGAAATACCCGATGCTCTCATCGCAACAAACTCGCTTTTGCTAGAAAAACTTCCCACACTCATAAGACAAGCAACCAAGGTTGCATAGGGTATGGCAATGGTTATGACATCAGGAAGCCAATAGAAAAATAGCTTTAAAACTTCAAAGACAGGGACCGAAATACGAAATATCTCTTTTGCATAGAGTATGAACTGATTGGCAATGAAGATAACAATAAAAAATACGAATACAACGAAGAAGAACGAGATATAGTCTAGAAGTATGTATCTCCAGAGTCTAAACGGAAACCGGAATCTCTGCTCTGTATTTTTCATATGAGTTTAAAATTTTCCGCTTTCACCAAACGAACTCTCGTCACGTACTGTTTTTGAAAGCTCACTCACTGACTTGACCGGTGCAAACCGAACTTGAACGAGTAATGCGATAATCAATTGAGCTATTCGTTCCATTGGTTGAATAGTATAATCTACTTCCGAAATATTGACTAGCGGGACCTTGATTTCCCCTCGGTAATCCGAATCTATCGTTCCTGGAGAGTTGAGAACAAGAATACCATATCGAAACGAAAGGCCAGAACGCGAACGAACCTGGCCTTCGAATCCTGCCGGCACTTCTATAAAGGTACCGGTAGGAACAAGAACGCGCTTAGATGCTGCTACGCATAGCGGTTCTTTTATGTTTGCAAAAAGATCTGCTCCCGCAGAACCCTCTGTAGCATATTTAGGAATCACACCAGCTAGACGAACACTGGTTTTCTGCATATCTTATCGCTTGTTCCGTCCGAAAGAAGAACGAGACGAATCCCGATCTCTCGACGAGTCCCGATCTCTTGATGAATTTCGATCTCGAGACGAGTTTCTATCTCTTGATGAGTTTCGATCTCGAGACGAGTTTCTATCTCTCGATGAATTTCTATCTCTCGACGAGTCTCGATCTCTGCTTCTATAATCGCCTTGTCGAGAAGAGGACGAGCCATCACGGGAATCACTACGAGGCTCATGAGAAGCATTCGCAATACCATCTTTATTCATCAGAGCAAGATTTACTCGACCGAGTCTATCGATTTCAATAATCTTTACACGAACTTCTTGGTCAACATGAAGTACATCGTGTACCGAATCTACCTTTTCTCGAGAGAGTTTGCTTATGTGACATAGCCCCTCTTTCCCTGGTAAGATCTCGATAAATGCTCCAAAATCCATGATTCTTCGCACTACTCCTTCGTATTCTTTCCCTACCTCAGGTTCTTCTAGCAATTGGAGAAAACTCTTCTTTGCCCCTTCGGCATTTTTAGCATCTTTGCTGTAAATAGTGACATAGCCTTTGTCATCGATGTTCGTATCAACTTGATAGTTTTCATTAATAGCACGAATGGTCTTGCCACCAGAACCTATTAAGAGACCTATTTGATCAGGATTAATCGAGAAGGAAAGAATACGTGGAGCAAACTCTGACAGTTCTCCACTGGACGATTTAAGAATTTCATCCATTCTGCCTAATATGTGTTGTCGTCCCTCTTTTGCCTGATAGAGCGCTTCTTTCATGACTGCAGCATCGACATTCTTTATCTTGATGTCCATCTGAAATCCCGTAATGCCTTTCTCTGTGCCGGCAACCTTGAAGTCCATGTCTCCAAGATGATCCTCTTCTCCTAAAATGTCAG
>JACSEG010000029.1_pt1 | contig 27795 bp, 28 predicted proteins | sample 8225521 | NCBI WGS metagenome assembly JACSEG01 (sample SAMN15705060, study PRJNA637333) | viral metagenome | isolation source: viral RNA from sea star tissue | host: Pisaster ochraceus | place: USA:Santa Cruz | collected 2018
GTTCCAGCTTTGAAATTAAAAACGGTTACTCCTGTAGCTAAAAAAGAGTTTGGTGTGGAAGTAGAGTATAACGCATACTTAGTCTTAAAGACAGTTAGTGGTACAGTATCCACGTGGGTACATTCCCACACAACAATCCAGATACAATTACACGAGGCGTCGGTTTATAGTTCTTAGAATACGGGTCTGGTGGCCCCCGTTCTCCTTTCAAGTTCGTAATCCATATTATTCTCCTTAAAAATAATTGCGACGCCTCATGTAATTGTATCTGAACTAACTTTAAGAAAGAGGATTTAAAAATGTCAGAACTATTAGATTATATAGGAACAAAAAGAATACAAGCGAAGCCATTGACACGCGGTGAATATAATAAATTTCGAGGTTGGCTTATTCCCGCTGACGAAAACCCGAATGACGAAGGTTACTTAGTTGAGTATACAACTGGGTATACATCATGGTCCCCTAAAAAAGAGTTTGAAGAAGCTTATAAAGTTACAACAGGTTTGACCTGTGGTTTAGCAATTGATGCCTGTAAGCTTGGTTCTAAAATAGCAAGAGATGGTTGGAACGGTAAGAATATGTTTGTGTATTATGTTCCAGCTTTGAAATTAAAAACGGTTACTCCTGTAGCTAAAAAAGAGTTTGGTGTGGAAGTAGAGTATAACGCATACTTAGTCTTAAAGACAGTTAGTGGTACAGTATCCACGTGGGTACCAAGTATTAATGATGTGTTAGCCACAGATTGGTGTATCGTAGAGTAAAAAACTAACTCTCAAGAAAGGTGATGGTTTAGTTGGCAAAAAATAATACTAGAAATCGTGCACCAGCCACCACGCCGGAAGCACGAGAAAAACAAGTTGTAGCTAGAGCGTATGATTTAGCAGAACAACAAATAATGGAGGGTACCGCATCCTCACAAGTGATAACACATTTCTTAAAAATAGGTTCTTCACGAGAGCGGTACGAAAAAGAAAAGTTACAAAATGAAAATAAATTAATGCAAGCGAAAGTTGCAGACTTAGAAAATCGTAAGACCGATGCTGTCATGATTGAAAAAGCTTTAGAGGCTATGAAATCATATAGTGGTAACGGGTAGTACAAATGAGTGCTAAATCTTATAGAGTATTATCTAGACTTGAAACTTTCGAGGAACGTTTTGAATATTTAAAATTAAATAATAGTGTGGGTCATCAAACTTTTGGTTACGACAGATACATGAATCAAATACTTTATAAATCTGAAAAGTGGTTAGCCGCTCGCGACTTAGCAATAGCTCGTGATGAGGGTTGTGACTTAGGCATTGAAGAAATAAGATTTGAAATACTTGTACATCATATTAACCCACTAACACTTCAAGATATTGAAAATGACTCACCAATAATTTATGATTTAAATAATTTAATAACAACAACGAAACAAACTCACTCGGGTATACATTATGGTAATAAAGAATTTTTAGTTAATAGAAAAATGATAATTCGAAAACCAAATGACACATGTCCGTGGCTAGAATAACAAGGAGGTGTAGTTCGTGGAAGATAGTATTTTAAAAACTATAAAAGGTTTATTAGATATTGGCGAGGTTGATCACTTTAATGATAATGTGGCAATCGGAATAAATACAATATTCATGGAAGTATGTCAATTAGGTGTAGGTCCAGATAAGCCTTTTATAATTACAGACAACAATGCAACATGGTCGGATTTCTTTGGAGAGCACACCGACGTTGAAGCTGTCAAAAGTTATATATTTATGAGTGTGAAATTAATGTTTGACCCACCATCAACATCGTATGCGATCGCATCAATGGAGCGAACTGTAGAAAGACTTGCTTATCGCCTAAACACCCAAGTAGAATATGTTAGGGAGGAAGAATAATGAGTGAAAAATCAGTAGATAATTTCCTAGCACATTATGGTGTACTAGGTATGAAGTGGGGTCGTCGTGGTGGAGCATCTAGACGTGTCGACCAAGTAAGTAAGGCAAGAGCTAAAGTTGCTGATGCAAGAGCCAGAGGTGATATTAAAAAAGCAAATGCCGATGCGAAGCTAGAAAAGAAAAGAGTTAAAAATGCTATTGATGCAGAAAAACAACGCATCGCGAATAATAAAGTAACTAACGGTAAATCTAAAACTGGGCCAGACAAAACAACTTCGTCTAAACCTAAACGCTCGTTATCAGACATGAGTGATCAAGAGTTACGAGATAAGATAAACCGTATTGAGATGGAACGTAAACTTAGTGCTTTAACCGCACCTAAGAAATCTGCTGGAAGAAAATTTGTTGAAGGTATTATGACAGACACTAGTCGTAAAGTTATATCAACACAAACTGCTAAGGTTATCAACAATGCACTTGGTGGAGCTCCAAAAGAAGGTAAGAAAAAAGATACGTCAAAAAAGACTAGTGCTTCTAGTGATGAGCCTAAACCTGAAGCAGATAAACCTAAGGCTAAGAAAACATCTAAGAAGCAGACTAAAAAAGGTAAAGACTTTATGGATGACGTAATTGATGTAGAGTTTACTGAAGTTAGTAGTGAGAAAGATAAATACAGTTTAGTTCCTTATAATTAAATGAAAGGATAATATATGGCACTGTCAAATAAAGCGGTTCCTAAATATTATGGCGCATTTAGAAACAAGGTGCGTAGTGGAGAGATACCTGTATGTAGAGAGATTGAGATGGAGATGAATCGTATAGATGACCTCATCGCAAACCCTGGAGTTTATTATGATGAAGAAGCTGTCGAGGGATGGATAAAATTCTGCGAAGGTGAGTTAACGCTCACTGATGGTGGAGATTTAAATCTATTAGACACATTCAAACTATGGGGTGAATCTATCTTTGGATGGTATTATTTCGAAGATAAAAGTGTTTATGAACCAAATGAAGACCACCGCGGTGGTAGGTATGTTGTTAAAACAGTTAAGAAAAGATTAATAAGTAAACAATATTTAATTGTTGCTCGTGGTGCGGCTAAGTCTATATACTTATCGTGCTTACAGAATTACTTCTTAACAGTAGATACGACTACTACCCACCAAATTACAACAGCACCAACTATGAAACAGGCGGAAGAAGTTATGTCGCCTATAAGAACATCGATTACTAGATCTCGTGGACCACTGTTTAAGTTTCTAACAGAGGGTTCCTTACAGAATACCACAGGGTCTAGAGCGAATAGAGTTAAGTTAACATCTACGAAAAAAGGTATAGAAAATTTCCTAACCGGTTCTATGCTAGAGATTAGACCAATGAGCATAAACAAACTCCAAGGTCTAAGACCTAAAGTCTCAACAGTTGATGAATGGCTATCGGGAGACATTAGAGAAGACCCTATCGGGGCTATTGAACAAGGAGCCTCAAAGTTAGATGACTACATTATCATTGCTGTTAGTTCAGAGGGTACTGTAAGAAATGCTAGCGGTGATACAATCAAAATGGAATTACTTGATATATTAAAAGGTGATTATATAGCACCACACACATCTATATGGTACTATAAACTTGACAATATCAAGGAAATTAATGATCCTGACATGTGGCCTAAAGCCAACCCAAACATTGGATACACCGTATCGTACGAAACTTACCAAAGAGATGTTGAAAGGGCTGAGAATGCCCCAGCTAACAGAAATGACATAATTGCGAAACGATTTGGTATACCTATGGAGGGTTATACATACTTCTTTACATATGAAGAAACACTAGTGCATAAACGCTCAGAGTTCTGGTCTTTACCATGCGCTCTTGGTGCCGATTTATCACAAGGTGATGACTTCTGTGCGTTCACTTTCTTATTCCCATTATCTAATGGTGACTTTGGCGTAAAAACAAGATGTTATATCTCGTCGTTAACGCTAATGAAGCTACCACCAGCTATGCGAGTCAAGTATGATGAGTTCATAAAAGAGGGTAGCCTGATTGTTCTTGAATGTTCTGTTTTGGACATGATGGATGTTTATGACGATTTAGATAATCACATAATACAGAAAGAGTATGACATAAGATGTTTCGGCTTTGACCCATATAATGCTAAAGAGTTTGTTGGTCGTTGGGAAACAGAGAATGGTCCATTTGGAATAGAAAAAGTTATACAAGGAGCACGTACGGAATCTGTACCATTAGGTGAATTGAAGATTATGGCGGAAGAACGAATGTTAATATTCGACGAAACCTTAATGACTTTTGCTATGGGTAATTCTATAACACTAGAAGACACTAATGGTAACCGTAAACTACTTAAGAAGCGATATGCACAAAAAATTGATGCCGTCTCGGCAATGATGGATGCATGGGTAGCTTATAAATTAAACAAAGAAAGTTTCGAATAAGTCAATAAAAGTACTAGTAAACAGTAATTAAGGAGGACCTAAATGGGAATAACTGATAGAGTAATGCATGCTTGGAGTGCGTTTACTACGAATCGTGACCCAACAGTAAATAACTACTATAATATGGGATCCGGAACCTCGTATAGACCTGATAAACAACGAGTATTAATAGGTAATGAGCGTTCTAAAGTTACATCCATATACAATAAGTTAGCTATCGATGTTGCGGCAATAGATATTCGCCATGTTAAAGTGGACGAGAATGATAGATTCTTAAATGAAATAAAATCCGGCTTGAATCACACTTTATCTGTTGAGGCTAACATTGATCAATCAGGTATTGCATTAGTTCAGGATATAGCTATGTCTTTATTTGATGAGGGTGTTGTTGCAGTTGTTCCAGTGGAAACAACTTTAGATCCAACAATATCTAATAGTTATGAAATAACACAATTACGTGTAGGGGCTATTTTAGAATGGTATCCAAAGCACGTTACAGTTAGATTATACAATCAAGAAACCGGATTAGTCGAAGATGTTACTCTCCCTAAAAAGACTGTAGCAATTATTGAAAATCCGCTATATGCGGTTATGAATGAGCCTAACTCAACCTTGAAGAGGCTTATAAATAAGCTACAATTATTAGACGCAATCGATGAGCAGAGCGGTTCAGGTAAATTAGACCTGATAGTTCAGCTTCCATATATAACTAAAACACCAGCAAGAAAAAAACAAGCTGAGGATAGACGTAAGAATATCGAGATGCAGTTAGCTGGTAGTAAATATGGTATAGCTTATATCGATGGTACTGAAAAAGTAACGCAACTCAATAGGCCTGCTGAGAACAATCTCATGGGACAAATTGAATACCTTACTAATGAGGTACATAACCAACTGGGGTTAACCACGAGTGTGTTTGATGGTACCGCGGATGAAGCTACAATGCTGAACTACGAAAACCACGCAATTATGCCAGTTGTCAAAGCTATTGTATCAGAAATGGACCGTAAATTTATAACCAAGACTGCTAGAACTCAGGGTCAAGCTATAAGTTATTATAAGGATCCATTTAAAAATGTTCCAGTAGGACAATTAGCAGATATTGCCGATAAGTTCACAAGAAATGAAATATTATCATCTAATGATATGCGTGGTGTAATAGGATTTAAACCATCTAAAGACCCTAAAGCAGACGAGCTTAGAAATAAGAACTTGAATGCTCAGGACGCTGGTGAGAAACCTAAAGTTGAACCCGCAATTGATGATAAACTCACGAAGGGAGAAAAGTAAATGAAATACGATTTTGGAGGATACGCTACAAAGAACGATCTTCTTTGTTCCGACGGAAGAACCATACGTAAGGATGCTTTTGCGCATCAAGATGGTACAACAGTACCTTTAGTATGGCAACACAAGCACGATGAACCAGCTAATGTCTTGGGACACGCTGTTTTAGAAAATCGTGAAGATGGTGTATATGCTTACGCTGTATTTAATGATACAGAAGCCGGCAAAAACACAAAACAATTAGTGCATAATGGCGACGTTACAGCATTATCTATATACGCGAACAAACTAGTTCAAAAGACTATGGATGTTGTTCACGGAATGATTAATGAGGTTAGTGTTGTTTTATCTGGAGCTAATCCAGGAGCATTAATTGATAGTTTAAGTATTGTTCATGACGGAGAAACAGTTATTAGTGAGTCAGAAGCATTTATTTACACTGGCGAAACGTTAGATTTAGAAGACTTACAACACTCAATGGATGATGATGCAGATAACGGTGAAGACGAAGTGGCTAGAGTGCTCGATACATTAAACGACGAGCAGTTAAAACTTGTAGATTCATTATTAGCGCATGCAGAGTCTGGCGAAGAAATGAGTCACGCTAAGGATGGCGACAAATCAATTAAAGATGTATTCGAAACATTTACTGATGAGCAAAAGACTGTAGTATATGCTATGATCGGTTATGCTCTAGAAGACGCTGATGCAAAACATGCCGATGATGACGGTAGTGCTGTAGGCACGGAAGACGATGATGAAAACTTGGAACATTCCACTGAAGGAGGAAATGAAATAATGAAAACAAACGTATTCGATAAATCAACTGGTAAAACAAATCTTGTTGGAGCTGATGGTGTTGGTGTGTTATCACATGCACAAATTTCAAGCATCTTAACACATGCTCAAACTAAAAAGGTAGATTCTCTTAAAGAGTTATTTATCTCACATGTTGCTAGTAGCGAAGACAAAGATGTAATCGCTCATGCTGGAACTTATGGTATCAATGATATCGATTTCTTATTCCCAGATGCTGCTAAATTAAAGAATGAACCTGACTTTATTAGCCGTAGAATGGAATGGGTTGACTCAGTACTTAAAGGTGCTAATCACTCACCATTCTCAAGAATCAAAACTGTACACGCAGACATTACCGCAGCTGAAGCAAGAGCTAAAGGTTATGTTACTGGTGCACAAAAGATTGAAGAAGTGTTTGGTCTCTTAAAGAGAGTTACAACACCTACTACTATCTACAAGAAACAAAAATTAGACCGTGACGACATCCTTGACATCACTGATTTCAATGTTGTTGCTTGGATCAAAGCTGAAATGAGAGTTATGCTTGACGAGGAAATCGCTAGAGCTATCTTAATCGGTGATGGTAGATCAGTAGCATCAGATGATAAGGTTTCTGAAGCTAACATCAGACCTATTTACACTGATGATGACCTTTACACTTTCAAGTTACAATTAGCTGCTGACAAAACTACTATGGAAATCATGGAAGAAATTATCAGAGCTCGTAAGCAATACAAAGGTTCTGGATCACCAACATTATACACTACAACTGACTTTGTTACTGATATGTTATTACTTAAAGATACTACTGGCCGTAGACTTTACAAATCAGTTGCTGAAGTTGCTGAAGATCTTAGAGTTGCTAAGATTATTGAAGTTGAAGTTATGGAAGGTGTTGAAAGAACTGTCGACACAACTGATTACGCATTATTAGGAATCATTGTTAATCTTAAAGATTACAACATTGGTGCTGATAAAGGTGGTCAAATGGGTATGTTCGACGATTTCGATATCGACTACAACCAATACAAATACTTAATTGAGACTCGTATCTCTGGTGCTTTAACTAAACCTAAGTCAGCGATCGCAATTGAGCAAATCAAAGCGTAAGAAACTTTAGGAGGTCTTTCGTATGTCTAAGTTCTATGGAAAGTTAGGGTATGTTAAAACTACCGAGACCGTACCTGGTGTTTATAAACCAGTTGTCACTGAAAAGATGTATGCTGGAGACATATTGAAAGCCGATAAGAAGTGGAATCAGTCAGATAATTTAAATGATGATATCAATCTTTCTATGAGGATTGGTATTGTCACTGACCACTTTGCTAACCAGAACATCGGTAATTTAAAGTATGTTGAATACTTAGGTTCAAAATGGAAGGTAACTAAAGTGGACTTATCATTACCTAGACAAATCCTATCTATAGGAGGCGTGTATAATGGCGAGTAGACTAGAAGTACAAGCTATATTATCAGCCGTACCGGGTGTAGCTAAAGCGTATTACCAACCACCCGAGAGTGTGGCTTTAGAATATCCTGCTATAATCTATAGTAAGGCTAAAATTAAAACCACATATGCTGATAATAAACTATATCACAAAAAACTACAATACAATCTAACTATTATTGCTCATGACCCAGACAATACTATAGGAGCTTACATAATGGAAAACTACAATGCTTCATTTGTACGCCCTTATAATAGTAATGGTCTGTATCATGAGAAATATGACGTATACCTTTAAAGGAGGAATATAATAATGAGTAAAATTTTATGGGATCAAACCGGAGAACGCTTATATGAAACAGGCGTAGCTCAAGGCGTACTATATGTGCAAAACGATGCGGGAGCTTACCCTGCAGGAGTACCTTGGAATGGTTTAAGTGCTGTTACTGAGAGCCCTGAAGGTGCTGAAGCGTCAGCAATTTATGCTGATAACATGAAGTACTTAAATCTTATCTCAACAGAAGAGTTTAAAGCCACTATCGAAGCTTATACTTATCCTGAAGAGTTTGATGCATGTAATGGTGCTGAAGAGATTGAAGTTGGTGTGGCTATTGGACAACAAGGTCGTAAGACTTTCGGATTCAGCTACAAGACATTAATCGGTAACGATGTTGATGATATCGATCACGGCTACAAGATTCATGTAGTTTACGGTTGTAAAGCATCACCATCAGAAAAAGGATTCCAAACAGTTAATGATAGCCCAGAAGCTATTACATTATCTTGGGAAGTAACAACTACGCCTGTAACTGTTGCTGGTTTCAAACCTACAGCTACATTAGAGATTGACTCAACTAAAGTTGATCCTGCAGACTTAGCATTAATCGAGAAAGCATTATACGGCGATGACGTAACTGATGCTAACTTACCATTACCAGATGCTTTACTTGCTTTAATATCTGCGTAATAGTGATATAATTTTATGACAGGAAAAAGATGGGGATCGATTATAGGTAAATCCTCCTTGGGCTTTGGTTATAGGACACCCCATCTTTTTACATTTTTTTGAATCGAAAGGAGATCATACACCATGATTAAAAAACACGTAAAATATAAGGATTTTGACGACAATGACCGAGAAGAGGATTTCTACTTCAACCTTACGGAAGCTGAGCTGACAGAGCTTGAGTTATCACAGAAGGGTGGCTTAACTAAGACTATCGAGAGAATCGTAGCAGCACAAGATAGCTCTGAGTTAATCAGAATATTCAAACATTTAGTATTAACATCATATGGCGAGAAATCAGTTGATGGCAAATTATTCATGAAAGATGAAGCAATCACTAGAGCGTTTTCACAAACACAAGCCTATAGTGACATCTTTATGGAGCTAGCATTTGATAATGAAGCTGCGGCGGCATTTGTGAATGGGTTAGCAAAGACTGTTAAAAAGTAGATATAATAGGAGGAGACCAACAATGCTATCAATAACAATCAAAAGTGTGGAGCTATATAATCCAATAAAAGAAGAGTTTACCACTACTAAGGAGCGTTCATTGGTTTTAGAACATTCGTTGGTCTCTATTTCCAAATGGGAATCAAAATGGAAGAAAGCCTTTCTAGGAAAGGATCCAAAAACGTCAGAGGAAACTCTAGACTACATAAAATGTATGACTATTTCCAAAAATGTAGACGACGAGACCTATGGCCTATTATCGCAAGAAAATATAGAGGAGATACACGACTATATTGCGGATGAAATGACAGCAACAACTATTACGCAACCAGCGGGCAAAGCTAGTAGAGAGATAATAACGTCAGAACTCATATATTACTGGATGGTGGCTATGCAGATACCGTTCGAATGTCAGAAGTGGCATCTGAACAGATTATTAGTATTAGTAAATGTCTGTAATGTTAAAAATCAACCACAAAAGAAAATGAGTAAACGTGAAATAGCTGCTAGAAATAAACAACTCAATGCTGAGCGTAGAGCTAAGATGAAGACTAGTGGATAAGGAGTTATTATGCTAACCATATCGAGAAAAGGTAGTTTTAAAAAGACTAAAGATTTATTGAATCGAAATGTAAGCACAAACCCCTTATCTGTATTACATAGATACGGTAAGTTGGGTGTAGATGCTTTATCAAGTAACACCCCAACCAGTTCCGGAGAAACAGCTGCTTCATGGACCTATGAAGTGGTTAAAACTAATAGTGGTTACCGTATAGCATGGCATAATACGCACATGGCTGGAGAAACACCAGTAGCTATACTTATACAATACGGACATGCAACTAAGAATGGCGGTTATGTTGAGGGAATAGACTTTATTAATCCAGCAATGAAATCAATATTTAACGGTTTAGCTGTTGATATATGGAAGGAGGTAGGCAATGAGTAATTCTGTTGATAATCAAATTCTAAAGATGGATTTTGACAACAATCAGTTCGAGAAAGATGTTCAACAAACCATAAAAACTCTAGCAGACCTAGATAAAGGTCTAGACCTACAAAATGCAGTAAAGGGTTTTGGTGACCTCGATAATGCAAGCAAGAAAGTTACGCTTAGTAGTATATCGGAAGGGCTTGAAACCTTAACTAGTAAGTTCTCAGTTATGAGTATTGCTGGTATAGCCGCAATAACAAACTTAACAAATACTGTAGTGAATAAAGCTAAAACAATAGCTAAAGCACTAACTATAGACCCTATTAAATCTGGTCTAGACGAGTATGAAACAAAAATGAATGCGATAACAACCATCTTAACTAATACGAAGTCTAAAGGTACAACATTAGATGATGTAAATGCCTCATTAGCAGACCTTAACACATATGCTGACCAGACAATTTACAACTTTGCTGAGATGACTAGAAATATCGGAACATTTACGGCTGCTGGTATAACACTAGAGGCTTCAACATCAGCTATCAAAGGTATTGCGAACTTGGCTGCAGGCTCGGGTTCAACTGCCGCACAAGCGTCCACAGCTATGTATCAATTATCACAAGCTATGGCTGCAGGCTCAGTTAAACTTATGGACTGGAACTCAGTAGTAAATGCTGGTATGGGTGGTGAACTATTCCAGAATGCTTTAAAGGAAACTGCTAGAGCTATGGGCGTAGTTGTAGATGAATCAGTACCATTTAGAGAATCATTAAGTAGTGGTTGGATTACATCCGACATACTAACAAGAACTTTGTCAGGATTCTCAATGAATCAAGACTTAATCGACGCAGCAACACAAGTAAAAACAATAACTCAACTCATGAGTGTTATGGAAGAATCAGTACAATCTGGTTGGTCTGTATCATGGGAAAAGATTATCGGTGATAAAGGACAAGCTGTCGAATTACTTACAGGTATTAGTGAGGGATTCAATGATTTAGTTGGCCCAGGTGCAGAAGCACGAAATACTATGCTTGAATATTGGAATGCTTTAGGTGGTCGTAGAGCGATAATCAACGCATTAACAAATTCATTCAATAGCTTAATGAATATAATCAACCCGATCAAGGAAGCATTCGCTACAATATTTCCACCACTTACAGGTCAAAAATTATTAGTATTTTCTAGAAATCTAGAAGCCTTGACTGAGAAATTTAAAGTGACTGATGAGGCTGCGAAACAAATAAAGAATATATTCACAGGACTATTTGCCATATTCGGTATTGGTAAGCAAGCAATCGTAGGAATATACAACGCTTTTAAAGAATTATTTTCATCATTTACTGGTTTTGACTTAGGTATATTAGACTTCTTCGAAAAGATAGGGTTCTTCTTTACTGGTCTAAACAAGTACGCGAAAGATACAGACCTTTTTACTTTTTCTTTATTAGGTGTTAAAGATGCGCTCTCATCATTCTTTATAAACGTTGGTGAAGGTAGTGTTATAGCTTATACAAAGCTTAAAGAGTTCTTCTCAGGTTTAGTTACATTCGTAACAGGTATAAATATCGAAGATAGCGACATATTCAAAGCATTATCAACACGTATAGATTCTTTGATGGAAACTAGCGAGGGTGCGAAAGCAACTGTTGAGGGTAGCTTTGGTAAAATATCAGATGTCCTATCAAAAGCAAAAATTACAATAGGTAAAATACTAACGAGTGTTGGCGAAGTATTAACAAGCATCAAAGATCAGTTCGGAAATCCTTTTGGTGATGCGGATGGTCAAGGATTAGATAATATATTTAAAGCTGGTATATTTGCTGGCTTAGTTATCATATTTAAAAAGTTAACTAAGTTCACTAGCTCTGTAACAGGAGTTTTGGATGGTGTTAAGGAATCATTAGAAGCATATCAAACAAGTTTAAAAGCTAAGTCCCTATTAGCTATCGCAGGAGCCATCGCAATATTGACTGGTTCTTTAGTAGTACTCTCGATGCTTGACACAGAAAAACTAGGTGCAGGGCTAGCTATAATGTCTATTCTGTTCTTAGAGCTATTTGGTGCATCAGGAGCGCTTACTGCGATAACTAAAAATGGTTCCATAGTTAGTGCTGCAACAGCCGCTATAACATTAATTGCCGTGAGCATTGCTATGGCGTTACTTGCTAAGTCAGCCGCTAAATTAGCAGCTATAGACTCCGATAAGATTTCGGGAGCAACTAAAGGCTTAGGGGCTTTAATGGTAGCTATATCAGTTGCTGCAATACCGCTATCTAATGTTGATGGTGATATCTTAAAAGCATCTATAGGCATTATAGCTTTCGCCTTTGGTATATCACAACTAGCCAAAGCAGTAACAAAAATGAGTGAACTTGGTCCATTAAAAATGGCACAAGGCCTTATAGGTGTTGGTGTGGTATTAGGTGGTTTAGTAGCATTTATGAAAGTCGGTAAAATAGAAAAAATGGGTATATCCGGTGGTTTGGGTATGACCGCATTAGCTAAGGGTATTATGATTCTTGGTGAAGCTGTAGTTATATTTGGACTAATGAGATTAGATGTACTTATACAAGGGTTGATTAGTGTTGGTGCATTATTATTAGCACTAGGCGTCTTTGCGAGATTAGCATCATCAAATACTAGCATGTTAACAACGGCATTAGGTGTTGCTATACTCGGTAAATCACTACAAACATTTATACCAATCATTATGATGTTCTCAACAATACCATTTGAGGTTATGAAGGATGGACTAATGGCTCTTGGTGCATCACTAGTAGTATTAGGTATTGGTATGCAATTTATGCCTAAGGATATGTTATTTAAATCTGTAGGTCTAATAGCTATGGCCTATGCCTTACAACTATTGACTGCAAATATAAAAGCTATGGGTGAAATGAACCCAGATACACTATTACAAGGTTTATTAACCTTAGGTATCTTATTTGGTGGTTTAGTATTAGCTGGATATGCATTAACTCCAGTCTTACCAGTACTAGTCGGTGTCACTGCGATTTTAGGATTATTAGCAGTAAGTATGACACTAGCCGGATTAGGCGCTGTGAACTTTGCAGCGGGATTATTAGCATTAACCACTATTGGAGCTGTCGGTTTAGCCTCAATTACAGCAGTTATCACAGGTATCGTCCTGTTAATTCCTGTAGTTGCTAAAGCATTCGCCGAGGGTATAATAGCATTTGGTACAGCAATAGCCGAAGGACTACCAGCAATCATAGACTCATTCAAAGTTATATTTACTGGTATATTAGGATTTATAAAAGAGCAAACTCCGATAGCTGCTAGGACATTCCTAGAAATGGTATTAGAGATTATGCATGTAATAGAAGAAACTCAGGACGCTATTATCCAGACAGGAATGAATTTAATTATAAACTTCCTACAGGGTATTGCCGAAAGAGCACAAGCAGTGACAGAGGCCGGTGTAGCAGTACTACTAGCCTTAATTGATGGTGTGTCAGAAATGTTACCACAAATAATCGACTCAGGTGTAAGACTAATTATTAACTTTATTAATGGTATGGCGTGGGCACTAGAGGCTAACGGGCCGGAACTAATCGACGCGTTTGTAAACTTATTCTGGGCACTAATAGAAGTTATTAAAGATGTATTTAATCTGTTCGGTGTAGACCTAGATCAGATATTCACAGATATAACCGAAGCCGTATTATATATATTCACTGAATGGGGACCTAATGTCATAAAGACTGTTAAGGAAACTATTAGTGGTGCCATAGAGTCTGTCACAGGCTTTGTGGGCGACTTTAAGGAAGCTGGTGAGAATATTGTAGCCGGTCTACTTGGGGGTATTACTGATGGTGCCATGGATGTTATAAATGGTGTGAAAGATATTGGTAGTGGCGCTCTGACAGCACTAAAAGATGTATTAGGTATTCACTCACCATCAAAAGCAATGGAATGGATTGGTGAAATGGTTGGCCTTGGTATGGAAGAAGGTATCAGCAGTAGTACTGATGGCGTGACTAAAGTTACAGCAATGCTTGGTGGAGACATCGAAGATGAAATGAGGTCAATGAAACTTGGTGATACTGGACTAGATGTTGGTGAATCAGTCGGTGATAGTGTTGCTTCAGGAATAAAGACCTCCACACCTAGAGCCACTAGTGCAGCAAAAACTATGGCTAAAAGTGTATACGAGGAAACTGTCGCATGGATTGATGAACGTAAATACTACAATGAATTATCTCTAGCTGATGAACTCAAAGCTTGGCAAGACCTACAGGCAAAATATGCTGAAGGTAGCGAAGAGAGTAAGAAGATAGCTAAAGAAGAATATCGCGTTAAGAATGCCCTCAAGAAAGCTGAGTATGACCATTCTATGGATTGGATAGATGATCGATTATACTATGGTAAACTAAGTCTGACTGAAGAATTAGCTGCATGGGAACGTGTTCAAGCTAGATACGAAAAGGGTACAGATGAACGTAAGAAGAGTGATAGAGAAATATTCAGACTTAAGAATGAATTAGTTGCTAAACAAACACAGATTGATGATGACTACTACGCAAATACTGAAAGAATCAATAAAAATCTTATTAGTGATATCCAAGATGTTAATAAGGCGTACGATGATGCAGTTGAAAGTAGAGCTAACTCAATCTATACATCATTTTCATTATTTGATGGTGTGGACCCAGCCGAGCAAGTACAAGGTTCTGAATTAACAACAAACCTTAACGAACAGATACAAGCATTGGGCGACTGGAAAATAGCAATGAACCAATTATCAAATCGTGGTGTTGATGCAGAACTAATTGATGAGTTTGAGCAAATGGGACCAAGTGCCTTAGCTGAACTTCAAGCATTAGCTCGAATGACTTCACCTGAACTAGACAAATATACAATGTTATGGCAGACAAAACATGAGTTTGCAAGAGTTCAAGCAACATCTGAGCTTACACAACTCAAAAATGATACTGCTGTGAAAATAAAAGAGTTAAATAATACCGCGGAAAAAGAACTAGCTGTAGTTACAGAAACTTGGAACACCAGTATGGGAGAATTACGCGGAATATCTAACGAAGCTCTTGATGACCTTAATGAGGGCTGGGAAAAGAAAATAGGTATTATCAGTACAGACACTGAGGCCGAGTTTAAAGACCTACAGACTAATATTAAAGCGTTAGACTGGGAAGGACTAGGTAATAATATTATCGATGGTATGGCTAAAGGTGTTAAAAGTAGTACTGATTTACTCATAGATTCAGTGAAGAATGCGGCTCTAGAATCTTTAAAAGCTGCTAAGAATGCACTAGGCATCAAATCACCATCACGCGAGTTTGCTAAACTTGGTGCATATATGAGTGAGGGTATGGCTATTGGTGTTACTGACTCTTCGAACCTAGTGGTTAATTCTACAGAAGATATGGGTATAAGGGCTACTAGCGTGCTAGAAGACGTGTTATCCAGAATTGGTGAGGCTATAGACTCAGATATGTCCATGTCTCCTGTGATTAGACCAGTCATAGACCTTGATGAAGTTAGAAAAGGAAGTGATCAGATATCTGGCATGTTCAATTCTAATGCCGCAGTAATTGGTACGTCTACTCGATTAGCGAGCAGTGTCACAACTGATAAGGCTAGTCAAAATTCACCTGTAGATAAACTTGCAGCTATGGTTAAATCATTAGCTAAGGTTAATAGTGAAGGTAAGACGGTCCATAACCAAGTGACGGTTGAATCGTTAGTGGTTAGAGAAGAAGCTGATATACAAAAGGTATCAAGAGAACTGTATAACTTACAAGTTAAAAATAATAGGGGGTTAGGATATGTATAGTATTTATATTGATGGCATAGGTAGTGATACTTTCGGCTTATATTCACTAACCGAAACCTACCCGCTATTAGCTACACGTCGTACGTCTACGGAATATGTTCCTGGGCGTGACGGCGGTATCACCTTTACGGGCGACTATGAAAATAAAGAATTACAAATGAAATTTACATATGCTCCAGACATATCATATCAAGCACGCCGATTAATGTACCCAAGGGTTCAAGAATGGTTACGAGGATCTAAATTAGTGCTCGGTTATGAGAAAGATAAGGAGTATGATATAGTTAAGGTTGGTCGCGTAGACCTTTCAATAACACAAATTCGTGATGATTTCAATATAACCTTTACACTCTTACCATTAAGGAAAAGTGTGTTTAGTAACGATGACGGAATAATCAACGATATAGATATACCAATCGACGCGTTCGACTATCCAGCAAATATGACAAAACCTTTATTTACTGAAGAAGGTATTTATAATGTACCTAACCACGGTAACTATGAGGCTAAACCAGTCATCAGCATTACTGGATATGGCGAAGTAACACTGACTAAGGGTAGTAAAACATTTACTCTTATTGGTATGGGGCACCTCGAACCACAAGTTGATCCAGTTGATCCAAACATAATTCACTATGTTAAAATTAAGGAAACAATCCATGTAGACACAGCTGAGTATGAGGTTTATGCTGAGGACGACGGATACATAGAGAATAAGCGCCAAGACTTTTCAGGTGACTATATAACCCTTGATAGTGGTGATAATGAAATACAAATTGAAGGCAATGTGTCTGAAGTATATTTTGACTTTAGGAATACATTTGAATAGGTGATATATGTTAAGAATATTAAATAATGGTAATGTATTAGCAGACCTTGATAATGTCACATCTGCTAAGATTAAGAAAATAATCAATGGTGTGTACACATTAAACATTGAAGCATTCGAAAAGAATCTAAAGAGTCAATTCTTCGAGGTTGATAATTACATAGAGGCTGACGGAACATACTTCGATGTTGTATACATCCAAAATGGACACAAAGATGAAATTTCATACAGTATGGAATGTGAACATGTGTCATATAGACTTATAAGAAAAGCTTATCAAGATGGTTATGTTAAAACAGGAAGTCCTGATGAGATATTAGCAGAATTATTAGGTGGTACGGACTTTACACCGGGGTCTTCTCCGGGTCCGACCATCACTATTAACATACCAGAAGCAACCAATGCTTATAACATACTTATTAGGACAGCTATAGCACTAAACATGGAAATCAAGTACGACGGATTCACAATTTCTATAGTTGATGAGATAGGTACTAATAGAGGTTATGAAGTTCGCTTTGGTAAGAATCAACAATCAGTTACGAAACATATAGATAAGCGTAGTGGTGAGACCAAAGTTCACTATGAAGTGGATGTGGTACTACTAGCTGAGTCTGATAATTATAAAAAGTTAGGTTACGCTGAGTTAGAGCGTCTAGAGCTTGGCGATACAATCCGATTAATAGACGAACCAATGAACATCGATACCCTACAACCAGTTATGGCTTTAGAGTACGATTTGATAACTAAACGAAACACAAGACTGGACATTTCCAGCAAAATGGAAGCAATCGCTAATACTATTCTAGCTATTCAGAATGATGTTAGCGATACGAGAGCAAGTATTGATATAACTAACGGCACAATTGAGCTATTATCCGAGAGTGTTGATGGTAATAGTGCGGCCATAACAGTAGCTAATGATTCTATAGAGTCGCTAGTAACATCAACCGATGAGAACTACTCATTAATACAACAACAAGCGGATATGATTGCTTTACGTGTATTAAAAGATGGTATAATTGCGGCTATAAACGTTTCTCCTGAAACAGTAGCCATACAAGCTAACCGTGTAGCTATCTCTGGATATGTAACATTCTCTAATTTGTTAGAAGAAGGTCAAACAGTTATTAACGGCGCAAATATTAAAACTGGAAAGATTGACGCTATAGATATCTATGGTTCTAAATTCTATGGTCCATATGATCCGGACTCAACATATGGTCCAGGATACATTAAGGTCTCAGGGTCTGGTAACTTTGCCGACTTACAGTTATATCGTGGTGGTGGAACACATCCAGTCTTTAAAATTATGGACTATCCTTACTATAGGGATTGGTTATGTGGTAATGGTTCACTCACGCCAACATCATTCTTACAAACAGGCGCAGGTACGGCAAGCCCTCAGGGTTCATGGAATTTCTCAAACGCCACAGTTACTGGATTAGATAGCTTAACCACAACAGCTAAATACGCATAGGAGGTTATTAGATGGCTAGTTTTAGTTATTACAGCAAGACACAAACATCGATAACTTTCAAAATGAGCAGTTTACAGGAACCTAGTAATGAATATACATGGATAAGAATGTTCGACGGCGCAAGCTGGTATAGTATGAGCACTAGCTCAAGCACTACGTGTTACGGTACAATTAGTGGGTTAAGTCCTGGTACTTTATACTCTGTGGAAGGTTGGGCTAAGTGGGGTGTAACCGCGTATCATATCGGTACGGTTAGTGTACGCACAGACTATCCACCAACACCGACATTAGCCATACCAACAAGGAATTACGCAAACACTAGTGAAACAACACTTAGTGTGTCTTTGTCGCATAGTGTGTCAGGCGTAACATTTAGAGCAAGAGTTGATGACAGCCCATTCCAAGAAAATACGAGTGGTAACTTCACCTTTACAGGCTTTAGTGCAGGCTCTAACCACACACTAGGATATCAAGCAGTTAAGTCTGGTTATAATGATTCTAGTTGGGGTGAATATAACTTTACGACAGACTCTCATACACGACCTAGTAATTGGTCATGGTGGTCTAATGTAGCACAGGGTGCCGATGTAAATATGGGTGCTCAAGAATGGAACTCATTCACATCAAGGATTAATTCATTTAGAGATTACAAATATATGGACCCCGCATATTTTAGCAATGTTAGTTCTGGCGGATATATATGGGGCTCACACCCTAATCAAGCAATTGATGCTATCGCGGCTATGAATCCGTCAGTAGCGTTACCTGCTAAAGTATATAGTGACTACGCATTAACTGCGGCTATGTATATAGGATTAAAAAATAGTCTAAATTCAGTATGATAGGAGGTTACTATGAAATACAATAAACAAAACATTGATGGTACTCAGAACTTTAGTACTATGGATGATCAGGTCAATCGAGAGCTTGATAAGATTAAGGGTTCTCTAGAGATTATAGCAGTAACACAAGAAGTTGATATTAATACTATATTAACTGGCGATATAAAAGGTTCTACACAAGATACAGTCTTTTCTGGCACAGAGATAGAGTCAATTACTCATAAGATTGATGGAGCGACTGTACGTGTTGACACATTTACATATGAAACTAACAAAATAACTGAATTGCGTACAGCTACAAGTGGTGAAACATTAACTTATATTTACCACCTAGATACTATGCAAACAGAGATCATATAAGGAGGCTTATTATGGCTGTAACAAACGGAGCAACATTTGAAGCTATCAAAAATTGTAAAGTTAGCGACTTAGTTGACGGTGAACCACCATCAACAGATTATGATGAAGGTACAAATATGCAAGTCTGGGATGATACAACAAAACAACTAGTGAGTATATTCATGCTAATCAATGGTGAATGGATGAAACTATAAGGAGGACTACATGAGCGATACTTTAGGTAAACTAGCCTATTTAGGTATGGGTAAAGTTAATGCTGATTTAGCAGAAATCGAAGCAACAAAAGCGAGTACGAGTTATGTGGATTCTCAAATATCTACAATAGGTGATGCTACACCTAAAGATGTTTATGCAACGGTAGAACTTCTAGAAGCAGCATTCCCAACCGGTACTACAGGTATTTATATTGTTGGTGCAGATTGGTATTATTGGAATACTACAGCATGGACTAATGGTGGAGTGTATCAGGCTACTGGGGAAAGCGTTGATTCACGAACCAGTCAAAATGGAACAGTCTACGAAGGTGTGGGTGAAGCACTTCGTGAAGAGACAGACGTTGATCGATCTAGACGAGTTAAGTTCATCGATACTGGAGGAATTAGCTACAACGCTGACTTTATAAAAGAGGCTAGCCTTAATACGAATAAGGACACATTCCGCTATCGATACATGGCCCCAATAGCTTCATACCATGCTGGTAGTGTGACAATAAGTAATAATTTGGTAGGGTTTGAGCAGAAACACTTACAGGTACATCTTAGTAGTGAGGATAATAATGATTGTTTAATTAACTTGGTCTTACTGAATAATAAGTATAATTTTAACATCGGGACGCCAACGACTATTGAAGAAGGTATTGAGTTAAACTCCGATAACAACTACAGTGCCGTTGTCGACATATTTTTCCAAGACAGTAAATATGACCAGTTTCTAAGCGATTTAGATTTACCGTGTGTGTTAACACTAACTAACACGTTTGTTAGCCCTAATTATGTTAACATAGACCCACGAACAATACTTATTAGCGTTGTTGATATGGGCGAGTCTACCGAGTACCATAATTTAAAAAACGTTTCATATGCTAAGTATGCCGGAGCGTCTAAATTTGCAAAGCAAGCAAAACGTTCAGATCATGCAGACACCGCAGACACCGCAGATAATGCAACGCACGCAACTAACTCGAATCATGCAGACACCGCAGATAATGCAACACACGCAACTAACTCTGACAATTCAATTTCTTCTGATAAAGCGCTTATAGCTGAAGCATTATCAAGTAGTAATTATGTCAAATATGGTGAGGTATATGGGTCATACAATGGTGTGGATGGCGCTGCACCTTTTGTAACATCCGACATGACTGGTATGACATATACTGTCGAGTTATCACAAGGCTACTCTGGTTGGTTTGTTGGTTTCAAGGGTTTATTTGGGACTCGCGATACCTTGCGCGGGTGTAAGATGCGTCTAACATTACTGATTGAATCAGAAACATTAGATGATAGTAATATACATTTAGCAATAACAACACAAAATGGCGACTTAGGCCCAACAGCAGAAGGTATTTATTTACCAGACCCAAGTCTTGGCGTACTAACTCGCGAAACGTATGATATAGACGAATATCTATCACGAAAGACATTTTACGACGACTATACAGGCAATGTTGGTATAATACTTCTTATGTCTGTTGGACCAACATCCGACATGCTAACCGATACATTCCATGTTAAGATGCAGATAGAGCTACTTGATTCTGATGATGATATTTTTAATAAACCAGTTGCTTCAGGCGTACTGGATATTGATATGGAAAACCTAAAAGGTTTCTCACCATCTGACTACACATTAATGGCTGATTATGACGCACTCACAGCCCGTGTCGATGGGTTGAGTGGCACTATTTTAGAATACATAACGGCTTGGGGTGATTCATTAACTGCTGGCGGGGGTTGGACAACGAGAATTGCTGAGTTATCCGGCTTACCCGTGTATAATGGTGGTACTGGCGGTGAGTCATCTAAGACTATAGCGGCTAGACAGGGCGGGGACGTCATGATGTTAAATAATGTAACTATACCGGCAACAACTACACCGGTTACAGTGGCCACGAAAGCTGATGGAGGCATACCAACACAGCTTGGTGAGATGGCTACGCCACTCCTACAAGGTGGTGCGCACGTTAACCCATGCTACCTTGGTGACGTAAAAGGTACACTGGTATATACGGGTAGTGATTATGCTGATCCAGACGGAACATGGACATTTACTAGAGAGTCCTCTGGTAACGAGGTTATTATTAACAGACCTACAGCACTTCGAACAGATTTTGATATCAACAGAAACGCATCATATATGATTCTATTTGTTGGTGCCAATGGTGGTTACGCATCAAACGATGCTCTTGTGGAGCTTCATAAAAAGATGATAGCTCATCATAAAGGTAGTATGGATAAAGTACTTATTGTAGGATTTAGTAAATCCGGCTGTACAGAGGCTAGTATGTTAGATTATGAAACAACTATGCGAAACGCCTTTGGTCGAAGATTTGTCTCTGTTCGAAAGTATCTATCAACACCTATTTATTCGAATGATGTTATAGTTTCTAGCTACGGCCTAGATGATGCTGGGATAACACCGACAGCTGAGGACTTAGTACAAGTTGCTGTCGGTTCTGTACCACCATCATTACGTGTTGATTCTGTACACTATAATACGGCGTGCAAAACTGTTCTAGGTGATATGTTCTATAAGCGAATGGTCGAATTAAACATGTTTCAATAAATAAAAGGAGGTAACAAATGAGTGATACATTAGGGAAACTAGCCTATTTGGGCTTAAATAAAACTAATGAAAATATAGAAGTTATGAATGCTACGAAGACTGATAAATCCTACGTTGATCAGCAAATATCCAGCGTAGGGGACGGAAGTCCTAAGGGTGTGTATGCAACACTTGCCGATTTAACAGCCGCTTATCCTAGCGGTGCGGCAGGAACGTACCTAGTAGAGGCTGATGGCTTCTGGTACTACTGGAACGGAACTATCTGGAAAGACGGTAATGTCTATCAGGCTACTGGGATTGGTAATGGTAGTGTAACGAATGTTAAGTTAGGTGAAGACGTCATTAAGTTAAAAAGTGGTAAGAATCTGTACAATAAAGAGGTCGATATATTAGGGTTTTTTGTACAGGCCTCTAATGGTGTATTAGCTGGAAATGCTGTTTATAATGCTACTGAATTTATAGAAGTGGATCCGGACTCAAATTACTATAGGAGCTACGTCCACCAATTAGCCTTTTATGATAGTGGTAAACAATACATTAGCGGATTATCTTCTGGTGCCACATTCACAACACCATCTAATGCCAAATACGTTAGGTTGACTATTTCGGTTGATGCTGAAGACGTATTCTTATATAAAGACGGTGAGTTTGGCGATATTTATATACCTTTCGGGTATGAAATAGACGAGAGAGCTGGCGTAGTTCAAATTATACCAAGTAATTATACAATAACTTCTGATAAAATCAAGAGAGATGCTATAACAGCTGAAAAGATTGCAGCTAAAAATATAGATGTAGAACACTTAAGCTTTTTAGCCCCTAGTAAAAACCTGTTTAATTTTGCAACGGTGAATGAAGATGGCTACATTAATACTGCCGGAAACATATCTTTTAATGTTGACTATGTGGCCTCTGATTACATATCAATTACCGAAGGTTTACCATACACTGTTACTCAAAATAGGTATTTAGCATTTTATGATTCAAACTACGACTGGTTAAATACGGTGGAGGGTGATGGTTCAGATGGTTCCTCGGAAGCAACTAATGTTACATTGATTGCGCCACCTACCGCGGCGTATATGCGAGTGAGTGTTAAAAGAGTGTGGGGTAGTTCTGACTGGGCTAATTGGTTCCAAGTTGAGCAAGACGATGAGAGTACGTATTATGTACCATATGGTCATGTGCTTAGAACGCATGGAACATTTCAAATTATAGGGGATGTCGACAATAATGTGATATCTACACCAAAAGTTCAAGATAAAGCCATCACTACAGCTAAAACTGATTTCTTTGAACATTCTAAAAATCTATATAATCCGGATAACGCTGAAGATAATTTTTATGTTAGTGGAAATTCTGGAGCCTTGTCGGTAACCACATCCTATAATGCATCAGAGTTCATACCAATTATTGCCGGTGAAGATTATTCAATATCATATAATAGGATGCTAGCTTTCTATAATTCTGAGAAAATATATGTTTCAGGGATAATAGGTAACGGTGAGGTAGGCGTCAACTCAGTAACAAACTTCACCTTCACAGCTCCAAATAACGCAGCTTATATAAGGATTTCAGTAAGAACTACTGATGATATACTTATGTTTAATATTGGCTCAGAAATGCTAGAATACGAAGAATATGGTAGTATACTAAAGCCTGAATATTTGAAAAATGTTCCGACGATTAGTGATGTATCAAATTTAGTGGACCAGATTGTTTTAAAAGGTGCTACAGCTCGTATGATTAAGAGTGCTATATTATCTGATGGTGAGACTATAGCTTTACCTATGAATAACATTAAAAAGAACAATCAAATATCTTTCTATGGTTTCATGGACAGCTTTACAGGCTTATTTGTTGGCCATGGTAAGGGTGAGTATAATGGTAATCATATAGAGATTGATAATACAAATTTGAAGACGTATGCCGATGAAGTGTTGTATAATACTATACCCCATGGTCTAACAATAACTAATTTTATAGGGGTTATACTGGATTTAGATAATACGGGTCATATAAAAATAATCATAAACACTGTATCAGGTAAGTTTGAATATGTTCAAAATAATTGGAATGGTAATCAAGGACAACCGTTTGCCGAATCTATAGGTACATCTTTTACTGACGTACAGTTAACATTCGATTGTGATGATTATAAGAAAAACATATATGCTTATGGTGACTCCTACTTTTCAACAACTAGTAGTGCTAGGTGGCCCAAAGTTATGCTTGATATGGGTTATGATAATTGCTTATTGGATAATTATAGTGGTCGAGGCTCTAGTGCAGCGTATACAGCATTCCTAGATACTATGTCTGTTGGTAATCCAGCATTTATATTGTGGTGTTTGGGTATGAATGATCCTGATTCGGACACAGCTATAAACGCCACTTGGCAAAATGTTATAGAGGATATCATGACTTACTGTGATGATCATAATATAGAAGTTGTATTGTCGACCACACCGTCTTGTCCTGGCCGTAATCACTCATTCAAGAATGCTTATGTTAAGGCTAGCGGACGACGCTATGTGGACTTTGAAAAGGCCGTAGGTGCTCATGACTCAGTCAATTGGTATACAGATATGTTATATACAGATTTGGTGCATCCAACGGCTGATGGAGCCAGGGCATTATGCTTTAAAGCCTTATGCGACATGCCTGAACTAATGGAAGAATACTAAACCACATTACAACTTTGAGGGAAAGGACATAATATGGATCCAATATTGGTAACAGTTATTGCAGCAGCTATAATAGGGGCAGGTACGTATACTATAAGACGTGTGCGTAAGTCTGTCTGTACACATACAAGACATCACCAAGAGCTGGAGACCTATCCGGACATTATTAAGAGACATAGTAAAGAACATGAGGAGATAACAGCTAGTTTATCGTTACTCCAATCTAGTAATGTACGACAGATGCGTCTACAGTTAGTTGACATACATGAAAGAGCTATGAAGGAAGGCTTTATAAGCTATCATAGGCTCTACACATTTGATCAACTGTACGAGAATTACACAGCAATGGGTGGTAATGGTTTCGTTCCGGCTTTAAAGCAGGACATAGACAACCTAAACCATCAGAACGACGAAGTTCCTAACAAGTAACTTTGTTAATGGCTACTTAACCAATTTGTTTCAAAATGGAAGTAAAGTGTCTGAGTTTAACCTCATAGTTGGCTCAGACACTTATTAAATCTTTCCATACGTAAAGGAGAGACTACATGAAAATCCAAGAACTAACTATTGTTGATGGTATCGTACAGGATAAAACTATTGGCGGTATTCCGCTGAAGTTAGCAATCATCGAACCATCAGGTAAGCGTAACGTTCGTACACTAATCAAGATGACTAATGTGCGAGGAGTAACAAATCACAACACAGCGAACACTTCTGCTACAGCAGGCGATGAAGCACATGCAAAGTACTTTAACTCACTTGAGAAAGCTGACACTAAGTATGTAGGAGCACACTTCTTCGTAGATTACGACTCAATAACACAAGTATTACCTATTAATGAGGCTTCCTATAACGCTGGTGACGGTAAAGGCGATGGTAACTATAAGACAGTATCTGTTGAGATTTGTGAGAACAAAGAGATTCTTAAGGCTGAGGCGAATGCTAAAGTTCTTAATGCCGCACTAATACTCACATACCCACACTTCGAGATTTACAAACATCAAGACTGGAGTGGTAAGTTCTGTCCTAGAGTTATACTTAATCGTACAAACGGCTGGGAAGGCTTTAAAACAAGTATCCGTAAGATGGTTGCGGAGAACATGGAAGAAAACAATGTCAAACCAATAGATGAAGTAGTACCAACAGGTTATGCTGAAGCATGGACTAAAGCAGTTGCTTCTGGCGTAGAAGATGGTTTCGGACCTAATGAGATTATTACGTCAGCTAAACTTATGGCCTACTTCGATAAGATTGGTTTATTAGACATTCTCATAGCATTGAAAGGAGCTACAAACAATGAAGATTAAACAAGAAACAATAGACAAGTTATTATCAGCACTTAACAGAGCTGGCAGAACAGTTGCACAGACAGCCCTAGGTATGATTCTAGTAGGTAGTAGAGTTGAGGAGATTGATTGGTTAACAGTCCTATCAGTATCTCTTGTGGCTGGTATAGTATCACTCTTAACGAGTTATGTTGGTGGTATGCCTGAGGTGAAAGTCGATGGTGTACTAGTAGTTGATGACCGAGAAGGCATAGGGTACGCTATAGACGCCCCTGCAGCGTTCGTTCCGGGCAAAAAGACTGTCCGATTAGCTATAGATAACACTAAATCACAGAAATAGTCGAATAATTCTTGAAATTGTAAAAAGTGACCTCTTATATGCCGTTCTGAGCCCTCTTGGTAATCCGACATGACCAATTGCTTCAAAATGGAAGTAAAGTGTCTGGATGGGGCTCTGACGGCCTTATATAAGGTATCACGTAAATAAAGGAGAATAATATGAATACAATAGCCACTATAATAATCATTATACTAGTACTGATAATTGTACGATTGCTGGTATCCAAACCACAGGGGGAGTTGCAGATTGACTCTAGTAACCCGGATAAAGATGTCTATCGCTTCGTTGTGTATGGGGATGTCGAGGACTTATCTAAAAAGCGTTCGGTTAGGTTTAAAGTCTTACCGGACGTCGATATGTCGCGAGAAGAACATACGCTATAATAGTGGGTATAAGACCTACTAGAAGGAGGAAAGTCATGTTTAACAAGAAAGTGAACGTGGAATTAGAATTGGCAAAGACGGAATATAGAAGACTATATGTAGAACGTGAGAAATATGATGTTGTATCAAAGGAGTACGCAGCAATTACTAAGCAAATCAATCAAGAGTCCCAAACGATAGAGAACTTAACTAAAGATAAGGTTAAGAACAAAATCAATTGGGAACCTTGGGTTGGTTCAGCTATAGGATTAGCCGGAAACGTTGGTATAGCCGTATTGATGATGAATATGCAAATAGACGGACATCTACCAGATTACAAGATAATGACAATGTTTAAGAGTCGTGTGTAATACACGGCTTTTCTTTTTTTTTTCGCGTAGTAAACATAGCTTATAATAGAATATAAATTTTAAGGAGGAATAAATTATGGAACTAGTATTAGGGACGATGAATGAGGAAACTACAATTAACGAATATAGAACGCAAGCTGAGGCTGCTGGATACCGAAAAGGGTTCAGCTTCGAGGATGAGCTAATTACATTTGTTAAGGGTAATACACACTCGCCGGACGGAATTAGATCTGTATCAATTATGAAGAACGGAAAAATTATAGGACGATAGAATGTTGGGGTGAAGTTAACCCCTTTTCTTTCTCGCATAAAAAACACACCTTATAATAGTAAATATTAAAGGAGGAAATTATGAAAAAATTAATTGAAAGATTTATTG
>JACSEG010000030.1_pt1 | contig 27344 bp, 17 predicted proteins | sample 8225521 | NCBI WGS metagenome assembly JACSEG01 (sample SAMN15705060, study PRJNA637333) | viral metagenome | isolation source: viral RNA from sea star tissue | host: Pisaster ochraceus | place: USA:Santa Cruz | collected 2018
ATACTGAACTACTCTTCACATTATCAGGCTCTGGACTGTCAGTTAATTTAGAAAAATAATACTTCCGAGGTCGCCCCTCAATAACATTAACATCGTTCTGCAATTTTGAGTGGAGTGCAATAATTTCATTTATATATTGGGTTACAAGAACGCCTGGTTTATTAATATTAATGTTTTTAGAATTTTCCATTTTTTTGAGAGCAGCTTCAGGATATTCTTTCTTTATCTGTCGGGCAATTTCCTCGGGTGTAAATTCTTTCTCCGGGTTCTTTTTTAAAAGCATGACAATCTTTTCCCGCAAAGTTTTATCTTTCTTTGTTGACTTATCTTGCTTCATTGAAGTTGATTTAGCTTGCTTCATTGACTACCTCTTTATTCTGATTTTACTCTATGAATTACTATCACAGTGATAGCATAAATAACTTTGTATACTATAGTGCAAAATTAGATCCTTGTCAAGATCTTCTACTATCACGGAGATAACATAAATGACTCTGTGCTTCACATCATAACAATAAAACTAGGTTACAACTAGGTCGTTACATTTGAAACCATATTTGATCAGAGAAGTCAGGACAAGATTCAGTATGTGCAAAATTTGCACATACTGTGATTTCGGTTTTACTTCTTGCTTTTTTTCGCCTTAACTTTTGCTTTGTTTATATTGTAGCTTTGTAGTATAAAAGGGAAGACCTCTTCAAGCTGGCTTTCGTTTGTTATTGTTACCATGTAATTAGCATTGGCAAAATTTCCAATATTACTAAAATCCTGTACTAGCCCTTGTGGATCATTGAGTTTTCCTTTTTGTACGTTTAGACCGACTTTCAGCCCTCCTCTTTGAATTTCGATGGCAACAACATTGGTTGAACCGTTATCAGCTATGTATTTATAGGCTATATATCTTTTCTTCACTTCTTTGGCAACGTTTTCTAACCCGAGGATTTTACTTTGTGATTTACGAAATAGTTTCCCAATTTGCTTATCTTTACCAGCAAGATGATCCTTAATAGAATACGAATTTTGTTTTTGTGAACTTATATTTTGTTTTTTCTTTCTAGTTTTACTTTGTGTTAACTCCCCCACGCTATTAAGACATAAAAATTTTTCATTGTAAATATGATAAGTCAATAATTCAACTTTATAGTCACTTGCAATGGAAGTAATTCGATGGCTGTACTTCTTTGCAATAATGAGTACACGTAATGAATTCCAGTCAATCTTATCTTCTCCTATTCCCTTCTTATGGCATAAATCCTTAAAATTATACTTATTGTCTTGAAACGATTTCCGGTATGCAAGAACCTGACTGAAAGCCTCATCGCCCGATTCAAATTTAAATTCGATGATGCAAGGTGCTCCATCATTATCTATTCCTATGGTATCTATTCTCCCTCTACCTATGGCACGTTCAGAAGCAATATATTCAATGCCCAAGATTTCTTCTAAATTTGCTTCAAAAAGCTTTTGAAGCTTCCCTTCTTCACGACGCACTTTCTCTTTACTGAAATTGGATTGTTCACCAGTAGATAGTCTCTCTACTTTTTTTACTTTTGATGTCTTTGAATCATTAATCTGAAATAGTTCCACCATATAATCCTCCTATATCTACATTAAAATTACTGTGCTAAAATTCTTGTCTTTTCTGGGAGTCAATCAACCAGCATTCCTTAGTAGTTAAGACTTCATCCAATACGTTTCTCACAAGTCTTCTGCTCATTTAAAAAAGCGTTATGCTATATATTATAGCGTTTTTCCACTTTCTTATCGGAAAACATTTCTCTTGATCGGTCGCACAGATACCTCTGGCTATGGAGAAGAAGTTAATTCAATCTCGATATTTCCAATCATCTTCTGAGATCTCTCCTGTTTGATAGAACTGCCGAATGTTTTTGGTATATCCCAAAAAGTCTTTATTTTCGGCCAGTCTGTTTGCCATATTCCAATCGATTTCGCTTCGCTCTTTTGCAGAAATCATAATTTCACTATTCTCAGGAGTCTTAGGATTGAGCAAAATAAGACCGATACCATGACGATCTGCAAGCATACGAATCTCTTTCATAAGGAGTTCCTTATCCTTCTCATTTATAGATCCAGCAACTAGATAGCCAAGATTCGCCCATAAAGAATTGCTAACGGCTTGAGAAAATGCTTTACGTACATTCCCTCTAGTAATCTTGGGTTTAACCTCAAATGACCATAGCTTTGTCTTTTTACCATGGGTCTCTTTTACGCATTCCCTAATTTCAGGCCCCCAGTCTTCACTGAGATTTTCCATACCAACAAGGTCAGGATGGAGCCACTTATTGGAGCCGGAGCCTCCACGATTTTTAGAACGACCTTCATTGATACGTTTACTGTAAACATTTTTTGATCGTAGAAATTTGTATAATTTTGAATAAAGCTTTTTCTCTTTAAGCTTTTCTTCTTTGTCTTTTTTCTCTAAAGATCTAGTAGACACCAAACTACTTTCCGCATTATCAATTTCTGTGCTATCAGTTGATTTAGTAAAATAAAATTCCCAATGTTTTCCATCGACTTTAGTAGTGTTAATATCATTCTGTAATTTGGGGCGTTCCCTACTAATTTCACTAGCAATTTGTTTCACAAGATCATCTTCATTATCAATCTTTTCAGACTTCTCTAATTTTTCTCGATACTCATCAGGATAGATTTTGAATATCTGTTTGGCAATTTCCTTGGGTATAAATTTTTGCTCTGGATTCTGTTTTAAAAAACCAACAACTTTTTCTCTCAAACTTAACTTAGCTCGCTTCATCGATTATCTCCTTTTTCTGACTTATTATAAAGGCAAAACTTTTTCTCTCAAATCTCGCATATATATATACTCCTACTACAATCATTATAACCCACTGTTCACATTGAAAGCTACGAAAAGTTAAGTGCTTATGTTATAATTTAACTATGAATAACAAAAAGGAAACTGAACGTGCGGAGCTCCATAAAACTATTTGGCGCATCGCAAACGATTTACGAGGTAGCGTCGAAGGTTGGGATTTCAAGAGCTACGTGCTCGGCATACTATTCTACCGCTTCATCTCCGAGAACCTGACCAGCTACCTCAATAAGCAGGAACACAAAACAGGCAACCAGGACTTCGACTATACCACACTAAGTGACAAAAAAGCCGATCGTGGTCGTGTAGAGACAATCAAGGAAAAGGGATTTTACATCCTCCCTTCAGAACTTTTCTGTAATGTACAAAAAGGAGCAAGACAAGACAAAAATCTCAATGAAAGTTTGAGCAAAACTTTTGCTAATATAGAAGGATCTGCAATAGGAAGTGAAAGTGAAGTCAATTTTAAGGGGTTGTTCGATGACCTCGATGTAAACAGTAAAAAACTCGGTCCAACAGTGGTAAAGCGTAACGAAAGACTAGTTAAACTACTTGAAGCTATCGGCGACTTGCCCCTCTCCAGTGGAGCAAGCAGTTTTTCCGACAACACCATCGACCTGTTCGGTGATGCTTATGAATATCTGATGCATATGTACGCCTCCACTGCTGGAAAATCCGGTGGTGAGTTTTATACCCCACAAGAAGTATCCGAGTTACTTGCTCGTATAACAGTCGTAGGAAAGGACAAAGTCAACAAGGTGTATGACCCTGCCTGTGGCTCTGGATCGCTGTTGCTCAAGTTTGCCAAAATACTGGGTCATAACAAGGTGCGCCAGGGTTTCTTCGGTCAAGATATCAACCTATCTACCTTCAACCTATGCCGCATCAACATGTTCTTACATGACATTAATTACGAGAAATTCAATATTGCTCACGGCGACACCCTTACCGATCCAGAACACTGGGACGATGAGCCTTTCGAAGCAATTGTCTCCAATCCTCCCTACTCGATCAAATGGGAAGGGAAGGACAACCCCTTGTTCATCAACGACCCGCGTTATGCCCCAGCGGGCGTACTCGCACCTAAGAGTAAGGCTGACCTCGCATTTACCATGCATATCTTGTCTTGGTTAGCAGTAAACGGAACCGCGGCTATTGTCGAGTTTCCTGGTGTGCTCTATCGCGGTGGCACTGAACAGAAAATCCGCCAATACCTAATCGACAACAACTACATTGATACGGTTATTCAATTACCACCTGATCTTTTTTTCGGCACTACGATTGCCACTTGCATCGTCGTTTTGAAGAAATCCAAATTTGATAATGCAATCCTATTTATCGATGCCTCTAAAGAATTCGTCCATAGCGGAAACAAAAACAAGCTGACAGACGAATGCCAGCAAAGAATTTTAAATACTTTTATCGGGCGCAAAGACATTAAATTTTTTGCACGACTAGTGCCCAATGAAAAGATTGCCAAAAACAAATACAACATCTCCATCTCATCTTATGTTAAACAAGAAGATAAACGTGAAAAAATCAATATCAAGGTACTCAACACCAAAATCAACAACATAGTTGCAAGACAAGCAAAATTACGAACTCAGATCGACTCCATCGTAACTGATCTAAAGGGAAAACAAAAATGACAACAATGGTCGATTCTATACCTATGTTGTTCAATAAGAAATCCAGACTCATACTAGGGGGCAATCCGTGAGCCGAATTGATGACCTAATTGTCCAACATTGCCCAAAGGGAGTAGAGTTTAGACCGTTGGGTGAAATCGTCCAGATTTTAGACAATCTACGAAAACCTATTGCGAAAGCGAAGCGTGAGCTGGGCGAATATCCATATTACGGGGCTAATGGCATCCAAGGTCGGGTAAAAGATTTTATTTTTGACGGAATCTTTTTGCTGCTTGGTGAAGATGGCAGTGTTGTGAATAAAGATGGCTCACCCGTTTTAACTTGGGCGGAAGGGAAAATATGGGTAAATAATCATGCACATGTTCTAGCTGAGATCCACGATATAGCTCTACTACGTTATGTTTATTTCTATCTGCAAACTCATGACGTAACCCCCATCGTTCAAGGAAATATCCCTAAAATTAATCAAAAAAATTTGAGATCTATCTCTATTCCTGTCCCGCCGCTTGAAGTGCAACGCAAAATCGTAAAAACTCTCGACACGTTTACAAAGCTGAAAACGAAACTGGAGGCGGAGCTAGAAGCGGAATTGGAAGTGCGTCGACAACAGTACCAGCACTACCGCGACGCGTTACTCACCTTTAATAGCACACCAAAAATTAATCCACTACACAAACTCATCGTCCAACATCGCCCTAAAGGAGTAGAATTTAGAGAACTTCAAAAACTACTTGATACAAAAAATGGTTATATCCCATCAAAGAAAACCCAAACCTTCTGGATCGATGGAACGGTGCCAATAGTTGAGTTAGGCGATATTTGCAATATCCAAAAAGGAACATCAATTACAAAGGCAAAAGTTACTAAAGGTAAAATACCAGTTATTGCCGGTGGACAACAGCCAGCTTACTATCACAATGAAAGTAATCGCAAAGGAAAAACAATAACAATTAGTTCCTCTGGCGCTTATGCGGGCTTTGTAAATTATTTTGATTATCCAATTTTTGTTTCTGATTGCATTACCATTAAAGCTAAAGATAGCAGTTATCTTTTAACTGATTTTATTTTTCGTTTGTTAAACGCAAAACAGGCAGAGATTTATAAACTACAAAGCGGGGCTGCACAACCTCATGTATATATCAAAGACTTGACAAAAATAAAGATTTCTCTCCCACCACTTAAAGTGCAACGCGAGATTGTGAAAAGACTCGACAAATTTGACGCACTGGTAAATGGATCCCGCAACCACACGCAGAACAATGGCATCGCGGGTTCATTGCTTGCAGAGATCAAAGCACGCCGCCAACAGTATGAATACTACCGAAACCGTTTACTGACATTTAAGAAGATTTCATGAACAAGAAAATCACACGTATCGAACCAATTGTATTGTCAAATGAAAGCACGGTTGTCGCCGAATTCTCGACCGATGGAATTCAACAGAAGACGTACCAATCTGAAGCAGAGTTAGAAAAAGCATTCATCAAACAATTACAGACACAGGCCTATGAATATATTCCAATCAACGATGAGACAGTCCTAATCGCTAATCTGCGCCGTCAATTGGAAAAACTCAACAAGATAATATTTTCCGACACGGAATGGGAACACTTTTTCAATACTGTCATTGCCAGTGCCAAAGACACTATCATCAAAAAAACTAAGCGTATTCAAGAAGACCATATTCAGCTTCTCAACCGAGACGATGGCACGGTCAAAAATATTTGTCTGATTGACAAAGAGCACGTCCACAACAACAGCTTACAGGTCATTAATCAATACGAAGTAGTAGGTAAACGAGCCAATCGCTACGATGTAACAATATTGGTCAACGGTCTTCCCATGGTGCATGTAGAGTTAAAACGTAGGGGCGTAGATCTTCGCGAGGCATTCAACCAGATTAACCGTTACCAGCGCGACAGCTTCTGGGCTGGCTCGGGTCTATTCAACTATGTTCAACTGTTTGTTATCAGCAATGGAACATTGACCAAGTACTATAGTAACACGGTGCGCGAAAGTCACTTGGCAAAAAACACAAACAAAAAACAGAAGACTTCCAATAGCTTTTCGTTCACTAGTTGGTGGACTGACGCGAAGAACCAGTCTATCACCGAATTAGTCGGTTTTACCAAGACCTTTTTCGCCAAGCACACACTGTTAAACATTCTAACTCGCTATTGTGTGTTTGATACGACCAACAACCTATTAGTGATGCGACCTTATCAAATTGTAGCGGCCGAACAGATTTTACAACGAATCTCTACTGCCACTAATCACAAGCAGTTGGGAACTACCGCTGCGGGTGGTTATATCTGGCACACCACTGGCAGTGGTAAGACGTTGACTAGTTTTAAAGTAGCACAGCTGGCAAAAAACATGCCAGAGATTGATAAAGTGCTGTTTGTGGTCGACCGCAAGGATCTTGATTACCAAACCATACGCGAATATGATCGATTCGAAAAAGGTGCAGCAGACTCCAACACTTCGACAGCAGTATTACAACAGCAACTAGAAGACTCAAATATTCGCATTATTATCACCACCATCCAAAAACTCAGCCACTTCGTAAAAAAGAACCCAAAACATCCTATCTATAATGAGCATATGGTGGTGATCTTTGACGAATGCCATCGGAGCCAGTTCGGTGACATGCATTCAAAAATTACTCGTGTCTTCAAGCACTACCACCTGTTTGGATTTACTGGCACGCCTATCTTCGCCGACAATGCAGGGTATCACGGAGACCCACATAGACGTACTACTGAACATGCATTTGGCGAAAAACTACACGATTATACAATAGTTAATGCCATCAACGACAAAAATGTACTTCCCTTTCGCATGGATTACATCAACACAATCAAAACATCGCCAAGCATCAAGGATAAGAAGGTATCAGCCATCGACACAGAGCAGGCACTACTTGCTCCGAAACGTATCACACAGATCGTGAGCTACATCCGAGAAAACTTCAACAAAAAGACCAAGCACAGCACCGATAACCGTCATGGTAAAAAACAGTCTGCTGGTTTCAATTCACTGTTCGCAACAGCTTCCATTGATGCAGCAAAAAGTTACTACCAAGAATTCACCAAACAACAACAGAATATCCCTCCTGCACAACGGCTAAAAATCGGTCTAATCTATAGCTTTTCTTCTAATGAAGAAGAAAGCTATGGTTTGTTGGGTGAGGAAGAATTCGAAACCAAAGGTCTGGATCAAAGTTCACACGATTTTCTGGATGCTGCAATCGAAGATTACAACAGATTATTCAAAACCACTTTTGATACCTCGGCGGAAAAATTTCAAAACTATTACAAAGACTTGTCACAAAGTCTGAAAGACCGCAAGCTGGACTTAGTTATCGTAGTCAATATGTTCCTAACTGGTTTTGATGCAACTACACTCAATACGCTCTGGGTTGACAAGAACCTACGTGCACACGGACTTATTCAAGCCTATTCGCGTACCAATCGCATCCTCAATTCGGTCAAGACCTATGGCAATATTATTACTTTCCGCGATCTTGAACAAGAAACCAACGATGCCCTAGCCCTATTCGGCAACAAAGATGCCAAGAGTATCGTACTGCTAAAACCTTATGACGAGTACTACAAAGAGTATCAAAAACAGATAAAAGAATTGCTTGAGAGATTTCCAATCGACAATAAGAATATCGTTGGCGAAACCGATCAGAAAATGTTTATTAGGCTTTTTGGTGCGATATTACGGTTAAAAAATATTCTTACATCCTTCGATGATTTTGCAGATAAGGAAATCCTTAGTGAGCGTGATTTCCAAGACTACCACAGTATGTACTTAAATCTTTATCACGAATTTCGTAACATTTCCAAAGCCGAGAGGGAATCGATCAACGACGACGTGGTATTTGAAATTGAATTAATCAAGCAAGTCGAGATCAACGTAGATCATATCCTAATGTTAGTTGAAAAGTATCTAAAGAATACAGGTGTCGACGAAAAAGGAGAGATCCGAACCGATATCAAGCGCGAAGTCAATGCAAGCCCCAGCTTGCGCAACAAGAGAGACCTCATCGAACTGTTTGTAGATTCCATCTCCACGAGAGCAAATATTGATACGAAAATCGATACAAAGATCAATGCGGAATGGGCTGCCTTCATTAAAGCAAAAAAAGCTGAAGAGCTTGATCGGATCATCGCAGATGAAAAACTCATCGCAGATAAAACAAAGATCTTTATTGACAATGCATTTCGCGACGGCGCAATCCCAACTGCTGGCACTGCCATCACGGAAATTTTACAGCCGGCTTCAAGGTTTGACAAAGACAATAGTCACGCGATAAAAAAACAAACAGTGCTCGACAAGTTCGACGTGTTCTTCGAACGTTTCTACGGTTTACTCTAAAAAATATAGAAAGCAAATCGTCTTTACCTCTTAGCTGATCAAGCGTTTCTATCCTTTCCATTGTGCAAATGACTTAGCAAGAATACACGATTTGTACCATAATAAAACAAAAGGAGTGTTACTATGTGCAATCAGCAAGATGATGAACCTCAAAAACCAAATATTTTTTCTTGTGGGACTACAGAGCTCACTCAAGACGCAATTCTTGCTTATATCTTCTCTTGGGCAGATAAGGAACATAGCAAATATCCCGAGCACAAAGCAGCCCAAAAATTTATAAAGAAACTACTTTCGAAAGCAGGTTCAAAATATAGTAACCCTATTAAAACTGTCGAAGTCAGAACACAATGGCAAAAAATAGATGTAGTTACTCTCATAAATGAAGATTTAGTAATTGTGATTGAAAATAAAAAAGGTACGGGGCAACATGACGATCAATTAAAAAGATATAAAAAATTGATAAAGAAAGAATTTGGTAATCGTAAGTTACAGTTTATGTATATCCAATCTGTAGTCGAGTGTAGAGGACATTCTGGAATAGTCAAATATCACGACTACTCATACATCAGTTTTTATGAATTGTTAGAAATGGTTACGGACTCTGTTAAAGACCCCCAGTGCAAAAATCAGATCTTTGGAGAATACAAAGATTTCCTTACAGAACATAAAGAGCTGCATGATCAATGGCAAAAAGAATCTGTAACAAAGTTTGGTTGGCATGATATTTATGGCCTATATGACAAACTCGAACAAGAGAAAGTTCTATCGGATTCATGGTGGGGCTATGCAAATACCGTTGGTGGTGGTGTCCAATGGTTTTATATTCCTTCCCACTCAAATGAATATAATTTACAACTAGAAAAAGCAAGTAATAACGAGTTGCGGTTACTGGTCAAAACGACCAGATTTGATTATGAAAAGCGCTGGGCTTTGTTAGGTACTTTACAAGAGAGAGCTTCAAAATTCGGTTTTAGTAAAATCGATAAAGCAGGCAGATTCAGAAAAGGACACAGCACCTCAACAGCTTGGATTTTTCTTGGTGGAGAAAATTCAATGCCATTAAACAAGAACGGCACTTTGAACTATAAAAAATTAGTTGAAGGTATAGTCAACGCAAAAAAACTGTTGACTTCCTTGGCTTCTTTAAAACAGTTCAAATAAAAGAATACTTATTCTAAATCTCATCTCTGTTAAAGTCAGGAATTCGCATCTCCTGACTTGCTTAAGAGTTAACCTTGTTGCAAAGATCAAGACACACTTTTTGCTATATGCTATAGTAATGGTACTAGTAATTATCAGTAATAAGATGAGGAGATAACCACGAGTAAGAAAATCAACGCCGCGGAGTACCAACTAGCCGACATCTTTAGTTCAAAGTTTACATATCGTATTCCTCTTTATCAAAGACCCTATTCTTGGACCATAGATAACACCTCTGAGTTATTTGATGATCTACATGATTTTTTCAGAGAAAAAAAAGATGAAAACTATTTTCTTGGAAGTATTGTACTCATTAAAGAAGAATCAAATTCAGACTCAGAAGTCATTGACGGTCAACAAAGATTAACAACATTGACCATATTGCTGGCGGTTATATGTAACATGGTAAAAGGAGATGCAAAAAAGAATGAATTGAAAGGGCACATAATAGAGCCTGGCAAAATTTTTCAGAAGGACATCTCTGCTAAACCTCGTTTGACATTACGAGAAAGAGATGAAGATTTTTTCCATAAATACGTACAAGAGATGGACTTTAAAGGGCTACTTGAACTGGATGATAAGCAATTGGATGAATCACAGCGAAATATACAATCAAACAGCAAATATTTACTTGAAGCATTACAGGAAAAATTTGATGATAATCATGAAAACTTGGCTGAGTTTACCACGTTTTTAATTGAACGTTGTTTTTTAGTCGCTGTTTCCACGTGTGATGAAGATTCTGCATTTCGAATCTTCTCAGTGATGAATAGTCGTGGACTTGACCTTCAATCAACTGATATTATCAAAGCAAACATTATTGGCAAGATCAATAAAGAAGCACAGGAGAATTATACTGAACGCTGGGAAGACATGGAAACTGAGCTTGGTCGACAAGGTTTTAATGACCTGTTTGGTTTCGTTCGTATGATCTATGCTAAAGAAAAAGCACAAAAGACCACGGTAGAAGAATTTCGTCAACATGTGTTAAGCAAAAACCCTGATCCAGAAAAACTAATTGAAGATATACTAGAACCTTTTGCTGAAAGTCTATCAATTATAAGAAAGACAGACAATATAAGAAAGACAGACAAAAAAAATCTTTTTTATTGGCTCAATCAAATTAACAACTCTGATTGGATTCCAATAGCTATTTTATTTTTGTCTAAGAAAAAAAATAATCTAGAGCCAAAATACGTTTCTTTATTTTTCAAAAAATTAGAACGACTTGCATCTTATTTACATATTTGTGCAAAAAACATCAATCAGCGTATCGTTCGTTACAAAGACGTTCTTATCGCTCTTGAGTCCAACAATCACAATCTAGATACTCTTCCCGAGGCTATTGAACTCAGCAACCAAGAAAAAGCTGAAATGAAAGGGGTTTTAGCTAATGATATTTTTGGACTAATTGCTGTCCGAAGAAATTTCATCATACTACGTTTAGATTCGTTTATATCAAGTGATGAAGCATCATACATCCACAGCAAATTAACCATAGAACATGTTCTACCCCAAACCGTTAATGAAGACTCAGAATGGTATAAAACCTGGCCAGACATTGATAAACGTCAAGAATGGGTACACAAAATAGCTAATCTACTACCACTTAACAAAAGCAAAAATTCTAAAGCTCAGAACTTTGATTTTGACAAGAAAAAAAATATTTATTATAAGGGAAATAGCACTCCCTATCACCTCACATCTAAGGTCCTCCTTGTCCCTCACTGGACCGAAGAATACCTTATTGAACGGCAGAAAGAATTGCTTAAAGTTTTTGAAGACAATTGGGAACTACAAGAAACCAACTAGCGGTCTAATCTAAGGTCAAGAGCACTTATCTATTTATTCAAGTATGACAAACATTCTATTCTGGTTTGTTTCTTCAAGCTCAGAGACGGACTTAATTTAGGGACTCGTATTGATAAGTTCGATTAAACATTATACCGTCAAGCATATTTTTTCCACATACCAATATATGTGTTATTGATTTTCGCTGAAGATGGAGATAGGGAGATCTTTATATATGAGATGAGCTACTCTCTGTCCTCAGTCTCATGTCTAAAAACACAAACGTCTGTCTTTTTAAAAATTCACTGCTTTCTAATCCTCCGTTCCCCACAACCAGAATATCTAGGTTCTTGCCCATTTTTTTCTCGAAATCTTCATAGGAGGGAGTATAGGATCTTTCCTTTTCCAATGCTATGCAGTTGACTGTATACTGAAGTTGTTTTTCTTTCAGATATTTTTCTATTGCCTCAAAATATTTATAGTATAGATTAAATCCAGTAGTAACATTCATCGTGTAAGCCTTTCCGTCGATTTCGCGATGATCTTTCATCTTTTCATGGAAATGTTCCACTATTTTTTCCGCCATTTTTTCCGATTTTTTTATTTTTAATACAGTCCTATTATCAAGATTACAATGTTGTTGTTTTAGAATCCGTAGAAAACACTCTATCCAAGGTTGCCAATCAGGACTTTCTGTACGAATTGTGTCTCGCGTCTCGCAAAATGCCTGATAATACTCTTTCCTGTTTTCTTCAATTGCCATTTCCCAAGAACTATATTTCACATAAGTATATCCAGCACGATGCAAAAGGAAGATAGCAAGAACACCGCTCAACCGAACATTTCCGTCCTGAAACGGACGAATTTCTAAAAACGCAATGATAAATATCGCTATCACTACGAGTGGACGAAATGACCTTGTTTCCAGTGCTTTTCTCATCCAGGAAACATCCTCGCTCATTAACAAGGCAACATCGTTACTAGATGACATTTTATATTTGCCACAATGATGGAGGTCTTCTTTGCTGTATTTTAGAAGATGGTGATGTAACTGCTTAATATAGTCTTCGGTCAGATGATTAATTTTTCCCTCTGAGAGAAATACCTCCCTCATCGCCTCCCCATAACCGTTAGCTTCTTCTTCATTACGTATTGAAGAATTGCCATTATGAAGTAGAGCATCTACGCTTTCAAGGATGCCCTTACAGAATAAAGCCTTCTGACTCTCTTTTTCAAGTATTTCTAAATCTTTCTGAACAGTCTCTTTGAGGGCATCAATTTCATTAATAGATTTCTTCATGTCATCTGTAATAATAAGTGTCTTTGTATTTATCATATACCTAGATCCTAATGATTTTATCGAACTGTGTCAAGAAACTTTATATTAAGTGTCTCCGTGTCTGTCATATTCCTAGATCCGTATGTTTGCAAACTTTAAAATGACTCATCAGTCCATCAAAACTTTTATTGGAAGTGATAGCGTTGTGTGGAATGAGAGCATAATGCCACAGCTTCCCCCCATGTTCTTTGGCATAGTCACTAGCATAGTCGCACCATTCTACAGCTGCTTCTTTTTTTGCCGACACAGTATTACTCTCCATTTCTGAAGCCATTTTGGGCTCACATAAGTACTTAGCATCTTTTGTCTCAACTATAAAGTCGGGCTCATACGAAATGCCATTTTTGTATTCAATTCGAAAATGACCCGGAGCTGGTTTCATCCAGAGTATTACCGTTTCATCTTCTTCTAGTATTTGAGCAAACCTCAATTCACCATCAACAGAGTCAAATTTCTGAAACGGATAGCAACATTTTGAGAAACCTCCGAAGACAATCTTTTTAACATCGCTCTTAACCTTCGGTATCAATCTGAAATCACGAGGAGCAGTGCCTTTCTGAATGGTACAATTGAAAGATTCTGGGATCATGAAATTTTGACTAACATGAATCTGATACTTGGTTGGAGTCTCCCAATAATGAGCCTTAAGCTGTTCAATAATAAAGCTAGTAATTTCTTTTTGATTATGGATCAGTACCTTAATGACATCTTTTTCATCAGATAAATATGATTTGAAACGATTAACCATTTGTCCTACAAGTTTGTAGAGCAAATCAGCATGTTCATCGTAATCGACCAAATCATGCTTGATCAAATTATCGATGATATATTTTTCAGGTTTTTTTTCTTTATCGTATTCATCATCATCCCGAGAAAGAAAACTGCTCTTATTGTTCCTTAGTTCTCGAATCAAAATCTCTTCGCTGGAGGGTTGGTAATTAATTTCTTCGAGTCCATCAAGATCAAAATCATGAAAACCATATTTAACATCGCTGGAGGGGATTAGAACGATTTTTGGAATATCAATCATGAGTTTTCCAAGATTCTCGGTAACGGTCCCTACTACCCCTTTGATGTCTTCATTCGTAGTATCAGGTTCCAACTCAAGTGATCCTTGACCGGACTTCATATCATCTAAAATCTTCTTGGCTATCTGTGCTTGAATTTTTGGAGTAGACAACTCACTCGAGCTTTTAAGAGACCCATAATCTCTAGTTTTTTCCATCATCATTTGGGCAATCTTTTGGTCTTGAGGCGTTTTGATAATGACTTGCCTATCAACCTGGTAATCATAATTATTTCCAGATACAGAAGATCCCGTTAAAGCAACTTCTGCTATTGAAGGAACGGCAATGACTTGAGACATCTCAAAGGGTATATCGCCTCCATTGCCAATCTTAATTGTCTGCTTGATAATCGAGTCCGGATCATTAGCACGATTTACAATGTCTTGGAACCGATCGTGTGCAATGATGGTCAAGCGATCAATGTCTTCAACTCCCGTTTTTTTACCATATGGCAACCGTAGACCTCGACCAATTGTTTGTTCGGTTAGAATCTCAGATGCAGAAGCCCTTAGGGGGACAATGGTATATAAATTAGCGACGTCCCAGCCTTCCTTCAGCTTGTTAACGTGAATAACAATCTCGATTGAGTTATTCGGATCTTCAACAGAAATCAATTTTTCAATGTTTTCGTCTTTTTCAGCACCTAATTGGTTTGAATGAATTTCAGCAATCTTACCTTTGTAACAACCTCCAGAGAAAGTTTCAGATTCTAGCAAACTACGCAGTTGGTCGGCATGTTCGGTATTCTGAGCAACAACCAGCATGAATGGTTTAACAACCTTCTTGCTGTATCGCTCTGCATATTCTTTGAGTTTACGTTTGACATATTCATGGGAACAAATACCATCTTCTAGCTTAATGCGTTCAAGTCGTTCAGACGTGTAATTTTCTGGCTTAAAATCTACCTGAGTGGCTACCGCGGGTTCTTTTACATGACCATCTTTCATAGCCTCGGATAGGGAATAAGTATAAATCGTGTTCTTAAAATCAACAGGTTTCGATCCAGTTGTTTTGGGGGTCGCAGTAAGTTCTATTCCCAAGACAGGCTTTAATTCATTAATGGCATTCTCACCAGCAGTCGCTCGATAGTGGTGTGCCTCATCCATTAGCATAACCAAGTCCGGCAGGTTGGAAAGATACTCAAAGTAACTCTCCCCAATCGTTTCCTGAAGTCGTTTGATACGAGGTGTTTTTGATTTTTCCGCACCCTTTTTATTCTCGGTAGCATTGATCTTTGAAATGTTGAAGATGTTGACAAACAATGTATTAGCATCTTCAAACAAACGGGATAGATCACGAACGCTTTTGCCATTATCATAATCTTCACCAGTAATAATGACTGGCGGGTTTGAAACAAGTTCGGCGATTCCACGAAAAACGTATTTCGGACTTTGCGGGACAAAGTCCGGTTTTAGCTTATCATAAATTGTTAGGTTTGGAGCCAACACAAAGAAATTATGACTATTTTCAGTAAGATAAAGGTAGCTAATAAAAGTTCCCATCAATCGGGTTTTTCCAACGCCAGTAGCTAACGCAAAACAGATTGAAGGAAAATCGCGTTTAAAGTCCTGTACTGATGGATACATATCTTTGATGATTTTAAGAGTGTGGGCAAGATCAGGATCTTTTGATAGTTTAATTTTCTGTAATACATTTACCAAAATATCAAGAGATTCATTCTGTGGACGTCGAAGTGAAAGACGATCAGATATCTGTTTTGCAATTGCAATATGGTCCATCTTTATACCTCTTTTTCCTTATCAAGTAAAATTTGTTGTTTGGTTTCTTTTTCCGCTTGTGGCAGATTGGCAATATTCAAGCTGTAATCATCTTTTCCCCATTCACATTTTTTCAAAACAGAAAGTGGTATTTTCTTTACCGTAAGATTGTCAAAGTTCGCTGTGCTATTAAAAGCCTTGCAACAAACAAGAAGAGTTCGGCTCGTTCCAACTTCCTCACTGATAGCACGAAGATACTCATGATTAAGTGCATTAGTTGTTACATAGATAAAATCGGTTTCAGTGGAATATCCATGCATCCAATAATGGTTTTCATTAGGTGCATAGGTAAAGCCCATATGCTTACACATGGCTTCGGCGAGCATTCCAGCATTATATTCTTTACTGATAACCCAATTACCCCATTTATCTTTTTCCAACATTGACGGTGCAAGACGATGATAACGGAATCCTCCACCACCTTTCCAGTTGATTGTCTTGGATATGCCACCTTGGTCGGTTCCATCAATCACTTTTTGCAAGCGAGGAATACAGTGAGTGTGGCAGTGTTCACCAAGCTCGATACCAATCCAACGCCGTCCCATCTTGTGAGCAACTGCTGCTGTAGTACCCGAACCAAGGAAAGAATCTAGGACAAGGTCTCCGGGATTTGAAGCTAGATAAATGATACGATGTATTAATTTCTCTGGTTTCGGGGTATCAAATACAGAATCATCGTTGAACGCTTTAACTTCTTGCTTAGCATCTTGGTTATGACCAACATCTTGATAAAGCCATATGGTCATGGAAGTAGTGCCTTGCTTCACGTCGGATAGGAAACGTTTTATCGAAGGAACATTTTTTCCACCAGGGCCAAACCAAATACGATCATCCTCAATCATTTCTTGTAATTTTTCTTTAGGCACACGCCAACAGCCTCCTTTGGGAGGGTTTACAACTCGCCCTGATGGTGTGGTAATTGGATAGTCTGTATTCAGATTATATGTTTTTACAGACAAATCCCCTGGTTTCCAGTTACCCCGTGAATCGTTGTCATGATTTTTATAACGCTTATCCATTTCCTCTGAACGAGGCAGTAAGTTCGGTCGCCACATGTCTTTTCTCTTAGCATAAATAAGAATGTGATCATGATTGTCACTTAACCATTTAGCATCATTTTGAGGGGCGTATTTTTTCTGCCAAACAACATTACTTACAAAGTTTCTCCGTCCAAAAATTTCATCACAAAGTACTTTTAAGTAGTGGCTTTCATCATCATCAATTGAAATCCATATGCTCCCGTCTTCCCTTAACAATTTTCTTAGAACCTCAAAACGATCCCGCATTAAACCCAGCCATATTGAGTGCTCCAACCCATCATCGTAATGCTCAAATGCACTTCCTGTATTGTAAGGTGGATCAATATAAATACATTTCACTTTCCCTGTATATTCAGACTCCAATGCTTTTAACGCAAGTAGATTATCACCAAATATAAGTTTATTATCATAAATATCGTTTTCACTAACACGCGCCGTAGCGTGATATGACTTCTCCGTATCTTCTAAGAGGATGCGTGGCTCAAGCCGAGGACGTTTGTCTTTGCCGATCCAGGTTAATTCTAGTTTTTGTTTTTTACTATTCATATAGTTACGTTAAGTCTCGCATAACAGTTTAATAAAACTAATATAGTTAATTTTAACATTTTCAGATGAGCATATCAAGAAGATTCATTCTGTGAACATCGAAGCGAAAGACAATCAGATATTAGTTTTGCAATACGATCCATCCATCCCTGCTCATCAATAGAATCGCTATCAAAAAAGACCACCCGTTTTCCCTCACCAGTCCCCTCTAATACCTTTTTGCCAAAAGCTGCCAATACATTTCCTTCAAGATCTTCGTCGTCTCTTCGATAAGAAATGTAAATCTTCTTTATCCCCTTGTTTTTTTAATGACTTTCCAAATATGATTGTCATTTTTAGAAAATGATAGACCATATAAAAACAAATTACCTTCCAAGGTCCTCAGTTTGTGTAAAGCACTTTTCATATAGATATTGCCCCTAATCTGCTTACGTTTTCCTTTGCTCGTGCCTGCAAAGACAATATCCAAAACCTCCCCTCTCCTGTCTCTTTCATCAATTATTGACCTTAATTCCTCATCTTTTATATTTCTTCTTATTTCAAAACCGCGGCTTCTTTCTACCTTATAAAAATGCAATCCTCCATGAATAAAAAACAAGTTTTGTTTATTTTTTTCTTTCCATAAAAAGCTATCTTCATCTTCAATAAAACCATCGTTTATCTTATATTCCGATTTATCAATACTCTTTGATCTGTTTCTTAAATCTCTTCCTATATTGTAGAGTAGCCAATCAAAGTTAAGTGTGAGAATATTGCCATTGCTATTAATAAATTTTTCTATAAATTTAGTTGCTCCTTTTCTCTTCCTCTTCTTATTCTGCATGATTTTTAGCAACAATGGGATGAAAAATTTTCTAAGAGTATGTATTCTTTTTTGTACAAAATCCTTGTCTTCTTGTAATTGAGCGTATTGCTCTTCTCGTGAAAAAGCATTCTTTTTTTTTCGTAACTCAGCTCTTCGTTTTATTAAAGTGACAAAGCATTCTTTTTTTCGTAATTCAGCTCTTTGTTTTATTAAAAGATTATATTTTACAAATACTGACTCGAAATCATAATTACAGTCTTTGAATGCTTTGACAAAACTCCCCTTACCGGAAAAATCTTTGTCTAAATTAGCCATCTCACGTTTAACTTTCTTTTGCTGTATCATTTTCTCAAAAATATTCTTATAGCTTGAGTCATACTTAAAATGCATATTAAAACCATTCCCAGTTAATAGATGGTTCGTCTCGTCTTTACAATATATCTCAGAGAAATTCACAACATCTTCTTCCTTTATCATAGTACCTCCCTACATTCTAGCAGATGATGAAACCATCTTCCTCTATGTGCAAAGAACTACTCTACCCTACCCACCCACATCAACTCCAGTTCCTGCTCTCCACTACTCATCTATTCTTCCTGCTCATCGATAGACGAGACGCGCTATCAAAAAAGACCACTCGTTTTTCCTCACGAGTCTCATCTGACGCCTTGTCACCCAAAGCTGCTAATGCTCTTTCTCTAAAAGCTTCGTCGTCGTCTTTGTAAACAGAAACAAAAACCTTGTTTATCTTCTTGTTGTTTCTAATAGCTTCCCAGATATGATCATCGTTTTTAGATAACGACAGGCCGTATAAAAACAAATTACCTTCTATGGTACTCAGTTTGTGTAAGGCACTTTTCATATAGATATTTTTTTCAATACATTGAAGCTTCTCTTCTTTAAGGATAACATCCCAAACTTTTCCGTTTTTAAAATTATCGAAAATCTTTCGCTTGAACTCTTCATCGTCTTTTTCCAAAACACTTCTTATTTCAACAGCCCCTCCTCCTTTTTCTTCCTGGGAAAGATGCAAAGCTCCATGAAGATGAAACAAGTTTTGTTCATTGCCTTCGTTCCACAAAAACGCATCTTCCTCTTTGATAAAACCATCTTTCATTTCCCATTTTGCTTTGCCAGCATTTGTTCTATTGCTTAGATGGAGCCATATTCTGTAAAGGAAAAGATCATGATTGAGTGTAAAAACATTACTGAATTTCTCCATGAAGTTAGTCGCTCTTTCTCTTCTCTCCGATGTATCCTCTATGAGTTCCATTAACGAAATGATAAAACCTAATCTAAAAGTTTTAATAAAATCTGATTTAGAATCCTCGTTAGGGTGAAATTGAGAATGCTTGATAAGATTGTGTTCTTCAGGAGTATTTTGTACTTGTGAAGTACTCGCAGGCGCTTCTTCTCGTAAATTGATAGTAGCCAATTCTATTTCCCACTTCTTCCCTTGTGTCTCCGTGTTAGCGCTCTCTTCTCTTCGCAAACTAATAGTAGCCGTGCTTTCTAGAAAGTCTTGTCTCATAATTACCCGACTCAAAATATTTTTGAGGCTTGAGTTATAACCAAAATTTTGATTAAACCCATCTCCGGTCAGCAGGTGGTTCGTCTCGTTTCTGTTGTATACGTCAGAAAATTTCTCTATCATAATGTCTCCTTAAATTCTTCAGTGGATGATAAAACCATCTTCCACCGTATGTGGGGTTACATTATCCTCAGGACCATGCTGATGATAATATGTCAACAAAATTCATTTACTTCAGAAAACACATCGGCTTTATTCGGGGTCAGAGAACAGTCTCATGTATGAGGTCATCCGATCTCTGCTTACTAACATCGTGCCTGCAAATACCTGTTCTTTCTGAAGCTTATCTTTTTCAAGAGATTCATCGCCCACAACCAGAATCAGAATTAGTGGAATACTCATTTTGTCACTGAGCCTATCCCATTTGATTGTGGCACTGCTATTGACGAGAGCGTTGAGTCTCCTCTCTCTGATAAGAGTTTCGGTATCCTCTTTCAAGAATACATGTTTAGTTTTGTACTTTAGTTTTTTTTCTTTTAGATGCTCGTTTATCGCACGAAAATATTTATAAGATAAGTCAAATCCAGTATTCACTGTCATCGCGAGAATCTTATCTCTGTCTTCGTTATCGATTTCGCTACGACTTGCCTGTATATGAAAAAGTTTTACCAAGGTTTCTACTTTTTCACAGATAGGACAAGAACTATTTACATAGTCGCGTAATTCGTTCATAGCCTTCTTAAGATCAAAAAACGGATCAACACCAAACATCTCAACTGACATAAGCCGATAATGAAAGAAGTTTCCCCTCGTGGCTTGCTTCGTGGTATAGCTGCAAAAAGGGCTATGCTTTATTTTTTCGCCTGTCTGTGTAGACAGATCCGATCGCGAATCAGGGGTGCCAAACACTTCTAGACTCTTGTCTCTGAGATCCGCTGTAAACAAAAAGTAGCTGCTATTGGGCTGCATTCCTTGGCTCTCGATCAACTTATTGAGTTTGTCACGCACGACAAAAAGTACATTGGACATGCCTTGCGACTGATCTATTTTTTCAATTAACTCAACGGGTTCTCTTGATGCAGCAATGCTTCTCTCTTTGCTATCAGCATCGCTCGAGACTGCTTCGTCAATGATAATAGCAAACTTTTTCTGCTGGTGATTGTCACCAATCTCTTTTAAAATGGAAGGGGAATTATGAACAGTTGTAGTGATGATTTTCTTTCCCTCGTCCATGGAACGTTGCAAGTCATCAATGTTCTTCACATGGATAAGCACGTTGTCGAGCCGAGTAAACGATTTGATGTTATCACTGATCCGCTTGTTTAGAACCCAGCGATCACTGACGACAATGACAAAATCGAAAATCGTGTTCTGTTCCCTTTCCAGACCAATAAGCTGATGTATAAACCACGCAATGGAGAGGCATTTACCGCTATCTGTAGCGTAGTGGATTAGGTATCGCTCCCCCGCACCCTTTTGCTTGACATCCGCGAGAAGTTTGCGCACTACTGTCAACTGGTGGTAACAAGGAAAGATCTGCTTCTTTTGGGTTTCTTCATATGTCTGTTGAAACGCAGACAGGTCTTTTCCTTCGATGATCTGTGCATAGTTTTCCACTATGTCCGCTAGCCTGTCTCTAGTCAGAATCTCTTTCAGAAGACAGTCCGTTGCCGGACCCTCAGGATCCGGCGGGTTTCCGTCACCACTTTTATACCCTTTACTGAAAGGGAAAAACCACGAATCTTTACCCTTCAGGCGCGTACACATATACATTTCACGATCATTAACAGCGAAGTGAATCGCACAGCGCCCGAACTGAAACAGAAGCTCTTTTGGATCATGGTCTTTTTGATATCGTTGCACCGCATCGAAAATAGTCTGCTTCGTAAGCTTGTCTCTCGATTCGAGTGTGACAACGGGCAGGCCGTTGATGAAAACACACATGTTGAGTTTGGCTTGCGGCTTGTTGTTGTGGTTGTTGTCGTGCAGCTGGCTGTTGTCGTCTAGCTGGCTGTTGTCATCGTGTAGCTGGCTGTTGTCATCGTGTAGCTGGCTGTTGTCGTCGTGCAGCTGGTTGGGTTGCGGTTTGCTGTTGTGTAGTTGGTTGTTGTTGTCGTGCAGCTGGCTGGTTTGCGGCTCGCTGTTGTCATGTAGTTGGCTGTTGTCGTCGTGCAGTTGGTTGTTGTCGTGTAGCTGGTTGTTGTTGTCGTGCAGTTGGTTGGGTTGCGTTGTGCTGTAGTAAAAGTTGCGAGTGATACTGAAAATGTTTTGCTTGTTGTTTTCCGTCAGACTGCCATAAAAGAGCTTGATGGAGTTAGAGTCGTAATCCATTCCTTTGCGTAAAACATCAACGATGCCGCGTTCAGTAATTTCCTCTTGTAGCCGTTGAAGAAATTGTGTCCCTTGAGAAGAATTTATTTCATCCGCAATCTTCGGCTGAGTACGCCGGAAAAAGGCAGTCAACTTTTCAAGATCAATCGCATGGACACGATCATAATCCTCGGCCTTGCCCTCCTCATAACCTGCCTCGTGGTTTATCTCGTGGCTTGCTTCGCGGTCTGCCTCGTAGTTTGCCTCGTAGTTTGCCTTCCTAGTCAACGAATTGACAATAGTATCTTCAAGTCCCATTTCGTTTGTATTAATCTTCACACTCCTTCAAAACCAACGCCAGTAGTTATCTAATTGCATACTGTATGCACGTTGTTTTTATTGTTTGTTTTTTTGTTTATCTTAAGCTTGCACCCGCAACCCGCATAGTAGCCTGCAACTTACAACCCGCATAGTAGCCTGCAGCCTGTGATTTGCATGACAAGTTCATATAAACATATCTATATACTAGCATATTAAAGAAAAAATGTCAAGGGGGTCTGTGGAATGTGGCAGGGGTGCGGGGAGTGCGCGAAGACGATTCGCTCTTTCTATGGATTACCGTTCTGAATGATTAAGACAACGAGCTGAGTGAGTGTGTTGTATGTGCCGGGTATAACGAGTAGTGGCGAGCTAAGCGTGTATGACGAGCGAGCCGAATGTGCCTAGCGAACAGAGGTGGGTGTTATAACAGGAGCTTTATCAATTTTGTTTTTCTAGTTCTTGCTTTCTACGATTCATCTGTTCCTACTTATTAATAGAATCACTATCAAAGAAGACTACTTTTTCTTTTACAAAAGCTCTTGATTCCTCTCCTCCAAAAGCCTTCACTACCTCTTCGTTAAAATCATCTAATATCTTCTCTGCCTCTTCGCTAGAAGGATTATTGTTTTTTAGGTAAACAGAAACATAAAATTTTTCTATACTCTTGTTATCTTTAATAGCTTCCCAAATGTGATCGTCGTTTTCAAAAAATGATAAACCGTATAAAAACAAATTACCTTGTATGTCACTTAGCCTGTTGAAAGCATATTCCATATATTTGTTTTTATCAATCTCATCACGTTTGCGCTCGCTCGTGCCTTCAAAGACGATATCCCAAATTCCCCCATTATTAATTTTATCGTTTTTTCCTGTAGTTTTTCTTATTTCAACAACTCTTTCTTTTTCTCCCAGGAAAACATAAAACACTCCGTGAATTAAAACCAAATTTTGTTTACTGCTATTTTTCCACAAAAAGCTATCTTTTTCTTCCTGAAAAATATGCAACGCTCCATGAATATGAAAGAAATTTTGTTTGCTGTTCTCTTCCCACAAAAAGCCATCTCTTTTTTCAATAAAACCATCTTCCATCTCCCACTCTTGTTTGTCAATCCTTTTTCTATTTAATTCAATTCCTATATTATAAAGAAGAGAATCATAATTGAGTGTAAAAATATTGCTTTTTTTATTACTAAATTTTTTTATAAATCTAGCCGCTTTCATTACTCTTTCTCTCTTCTCCATATCCATGATTTTCTTCAATGAATCGATAAAACCAAATTTAAAAACACTGATAACAAAATCTAAAGCATACCCTTGTACTTGTGAATCGAGAATGACCTTGCGCTCTGGCGAATTAATATACTTTTGTGTTTGTGAAGCAATATACAGATATGAGGGAACACAGAGACCATAACTATCGAGTGCATTAGTATACTTTTGTGTTTGTAAATAAGCAACAATCTCTTTTGCTCGTGAAATGGTATCCTCGTATTTTAATAAACCAATACTCTTTTGTGCGGATAACTTACTCTTAACCTTTAGTTCTGGTGTAAGCTTATATCCTGTAAATGCTAATTCTAAATTAAAATTATGTTTTTTGATAATTTCGTAAAGACCTTCATGAAAAATGTCCTTGTTATTTTTCGTTATTAGCTCAAAAATATTCTTATAACTTGAGTCATAACCAAAATGTATATTAAACCCATTTCCGATTAACAGATGGTTCGTCTCGTCTTTTTGATATATTTCAGAAAATTTCTTTATCATAGTACTCCTTTACGTTTCGGTGGAGAATAAAAGTATCTTCCACTGTACATTTAAATTTATCTTCACGGGTCTATGTCAATCATTGATTGAATTCAATTCCACTTAGATCAATGACATGTTGTAACTGCTTTAAATCAAATAGCTTTGCCATTTTATACAGGGTCATTTCTTGATTTTGCCAAGTTGTTAAAACTGTGCATACAAAAGAATTGCCGAATTGTTCCCTTATCTCTTCACTTCTGTTTCTTGGAGAACCTGCCGCTTGTTCTGTTAGCTTTTTTCTCTGCTTTCCATACTCTTCTTTTAGTTGATTTTCCTTTTCAACATACGTCTCTTGATCGATTTTTCCTAGTTGTTTTAAGCGCACCAAACAAGCGTAAGGACTCACATGAAACCTTTTCGCCAACTCCTTTATGCTAAGTAGATCAGTCCCAGAAAAACCAGCCCAACAAGACGATTCTTTTGGCATAAGAAATTCACCAGCAAACTCGTCACACCATTTTTCAATATCAGAAGTGCCAGCCTCTTCTCCATCGATTACCATGTCTCCACAGAGGACATGTCCTAGTTCATGCAAGAGAGTGAACAACTGTGCTTTTTTGCTATCAGAATTATTAACAATAATGATGGGCATTTTTTCATCGACAATCGACAATCCTCTGAAGTCTTTATCAATGTGTGACCAGTTTTTGTATTTACTCGTAAAAAATATAAAAACATCCTTCTGCTCTATCTTCTTTCTATAGTCGGCAATGTCCAAAACATCGTCCTTTGATATTGAGAGCCACTTGCGAATGTCCAATGCAGTGGTTGCGATATCCGTGATACTGTTTCTGTTTAAGATTGGGGCATCAAAAACTGGCACCGGCTCTCCCATGTCTTCTCGCAATTTAAGGAACAAGTCTCGATAATTTTCTACTCTCGCCACTAATTTGCGAACCTTGGAATTATCGAATAGAGGCGAATCAGCAAACTTTCTAAATGATGGTTTCTTCGAATATGCATATTCTTCTGGCAATTGATCGACTAAGAATACCCAGCGTGGCACTAGGTATAAATCGGCTAATTTACTTAGCTGTATGTAGGTAGGTCGCTTTTCACCAGATTCAATCTTTTCTATAGAAGGGATTTTTTTCTTGACTTCCTCTAATGATAATGCCATCTGTTCGCAACATTGTTTCAGAGCACTGCGATTTAGCAAAAAGTGTTCTGCTATTCTCCCCATAACTATAACTTTAATTATATAGTGAATTCGGTTTCTACAGAGTTCTTTTGTATCTAGGCAACCGGCATCCTACGTTATATTCCTTGCTGATAGCTTGATTTTCCTACTTGTTCTTTACTGTTTATCTGGTTTATTGTTTGCTCTACTAAAGGCATCGATGGCTTCCACTGCTTGTTTGTCTTCAGAAGCCAATCGTTTTTCAATCTTCTTGAGATCTTCATTAGCAGGCAATGTCTCAGGGCGGATACCACGGCTAATTAATATTTTCCTTACTTCTTGATTATTGGTAGTATGTTCCTCAGATATTTTACGTGCATTATCCATCTTGTTTTCACGAGCATTGTGGACAGTAATTTCAGTTGCAAAATCTTTCGCCTTCAAAATGACAGTTGGAGCAAAATCAGCAAGAGGACGATTACCATGAACTTTCCATGCTGACTTCATTTGCTTTGTTGTTTTACCAAACAAAGCTTGATCACCCTTACTACGGATAAGTCCAAAATCTTGATTATCTCCGATTTGCTCGTAAATAACTGATGATAGTTTCTTTTCTGTTTGTGTTAATTTCTTCCGTGCATGAAGGCGCTCTCGTTCCAGTAATCGTTGTTCGATAAGTTCTGCCTTTCGAGCTTGCATGGCAAAATAAGTTTGAGCAAAAGCAATTTGCTCTTTCCGTAAATCGCCATTTTGAGCAACAAGGTAGCAAGCGTAACGAGTAAGCATGACATCATCAGTCATTTTAAGATTTGTTAGGCTCAATCTAATATACCTGTCACAGTTGAAGAAATGGTCGTTAATGACATGTCCTGATACTTTACAAGCTGTCCTAGCCTTGCCGACAACCGATAAGAAATTGCGCCAATCAGTATAGCCAAGTAGCTTCTGTATATCTCTTGCTGACCAATATTCAACGCCTAGCATCGTTCGGTGGCTACACGACTCAAGACTTGAGGTTAAACTAGTAATTGCTTCTTTGTTAATATCCATGATTCGCTTTCCTTGTTTTAAAATGTCTCCTCGAAATTTATATTACTGACTCTCAATAAATGCAACCAAGCAGTTTTTGTCAGAAAAACATTAATTAACCACTTAATAAAGTATAAAACCATCAATATAATTTGTCATTTTTTCATATACTTCCATGTTTGGTTATATGCATAATTATACTAAATAATAAACAGAGATCCCTTAGAGGAGCTCTCATCATCCTTTTTATATTATATAGCTATAAAAGAAAATCGTGTATAAAAAATTTACTAGAATAACTTTATCTGAGGAAGCTGGATCCTAGCGTGCCTTTCGTTGGATTTTTTCTAGATATAAGCCCACCATACAACAATTAACTTCGAAGCTGGCTGATAGAATTAAACCATTGATGAAACCAAAATCGCAAAGACATTAAATGTGTCAATAGAGAGAATTTAATAAAATAAAACTATGGGGACAAATTTACTTATTGCTGTCGCAAATTTAGTTAAGAACCCAATCACAAATTTGGGCTTTCATTATCGCACCACTAATCGAGCTAACCATATGGGCGATGCCTTGGAGACCTATATCAAGGACTTATTTTGTAACTCCCTAAACGAAGGAAATCCAGCAAAATTGCTCCAGGCAAAATTATTGAGGTTTAGAAAATAATATGAAATTAGCTTCTTTGTTCACAGGTGCGGGCGGATTAGATTTAGGTTTTGAAAGAGTTGGCTTTCATGTTGTGTGGGCAAACGAATATGAC